>CAFBQE010000001.1_pt1 | contig 36188 bp, 38 predicted proteins | sample 7269911 | NCBI WGS metagenome assembly CAFBQE01 (sample SAMEA6814173, study PRJEB35770) | uncultured Actinomycetes bacterium | biome: Freshwater; feature: Freshwater reservoir; material: water | place: Czech Republic | collected 2016-11-09 | depth 30m m
AGATATCAAATATCAGTGGAGGCCTTCTAAAGGTAACGAGAATCTATTTGAAGCCCACGTTGGCAAGAGTGCAAAGCCCGCATGGAGCGCCTCTCGCGCAGATCTTGTCTTTGGTTCAAACTCTGAGCTTCGTGCTCTATCTGAGGTCTATGCAAGTGATGATGGAGATAAGAAGTTTGTCGCCGATTTCATTAAAGCATGGTCAAAGGTAATGGATCTAGATCGCAGCTAATCTCATACTTCGTGTATGGGAGATGAGAAAGGACCGCCGGAGAAATACCGACGGCCCTAATCAGCGTGACGACTGAGTTCGCATAAGGCAGTTGGGTCGGGCTTGGCAGCCCGGCTCGACTTCATTAATTAAAGCACACATACTCATTACACAGAGTAGTTTCAACTACGAGCAGCCAGATAGCTCTAGAGGAAAATGAAGTGGTTCCACGCAAATCAACACTATCCCTCTGGTAATTTGCTAGACAAGCACTCGGACATTGACGCTGTGCCAACCTTCGGCGCCATTGGGCTCAATGGGCACGTACTGCTCTGACTGCACATTTCCATCTCCATCTGTTGCGCGCACAGCGATTATGTAATCACCAGCTTTTGCATCCCAATCTATCCACCACTGTCGCCACGTTGTATCTGCCATCACCTCTGCCAGATTGGCAACGCGCCACGGACCTCTGCCCACACGCACCTCTACCTTTGAAATTCCACGAGTTGGCGCCCATGCAACACCGGCGATAGCAACAGTGCCAGCGCTAATCTGAGTTCCAGGTGCAGGTGTATCGATTCGTGATTGGGTTTTAATCGGAGCGCGCTCTGACCATCCGCGCGAGATCCAAAAACCCTGTTTTTTATCAAAGCGCGTTAACTCAATTCTAACTAACCACTTTGTTGCAGAGACATATCCATAGAGGCCAGGAACGATAATGCGCGCTGGAAAGCCATGCGCCGCTGGCAGAGCCTCACCATTCATACCGATTGCAATCATGGCATCTCGCCCATCTAAGGTTGCCAGCGGAAAGCCTGCCGTGAAGCCATCATATGAATAGCCCATAATCTGATCGGCATCGGGGGTCGGCTGCGCCTCACGAATCAGATCATCTAATCGCACGCCAAGCCAGCGAGCATTACCAACCAATGGCCCACCGATCTCATTTGAAACGCATGCAATTGTGTCATCGAGTTCAAAGACGGGCCTTGCACTTAACTGTGCATAAGTGAACTTAAGTGGATTCTTTACCATCCCAACAATCTCTAAGCTCCAATCATCTACTGAGAGATTTGGAATAGATAGGGCCGTATCGATGCGATAGAAATCCTCATTAGGTGTAAAGAATGGAGACAGTCCCGGAATCTTTAGCGCAGGATCTGCTGGCGGCTTTGCTAGAAACTTCAGTGGCTTAGGAAGTGCGATTGCAATGCGCTCGCCTGCAACCGTGGTTTTTTGACTCAATGCCTTTCCCAAAGCGCTAGCAGAGATGCTCACCGCACCAAGAATTGCCCCCACTTTCAATAGCTCTCGACGAGTAAGAGAGCCACCTTCTGCCTCACTCTCTTTCTTCTTTGCCCCAAGCCATCTCAATACATAGATTGTCGTTACCCCAGATACAAGAGTGGGAGCCAATGAGCTCAGATTTGCCTGTGCGTCCAAAACAGATGCCACACCAGATGCGGCCAGCATCGCAGCAATAGTCAGATATGCCTTTTTCTCTTGCCCGGCCGTATATGCCCGGCCAATAAAGATTGAGATCGCCAGAACAATAAAAATGATGAGTGAGACTAAAAATACTTTGTCGTAGAGACCAAAGATCTCAATGACATATTTTTTAACTACCGATGGCACGTAATCAATTACTCGATTGCCCAAGGAGATAACCGGACTACTCCAGCTAGAGTTAAACGTGGCTACTAGATCTCCTGCAACCAGGCCAACAAGTACTGCTAAAGCACCAAAGATGCTCCCTAATCGCTTTGAGCTCACTCTCAAACCCTAAGTCATCTACCTTTAAAAATCCCTGCCAATGTGCCCACACACCCCTATCTCTTTACCCTAAAACTCCTCCACGCCCCAGTACTGCCCAACGCCCACGCCACCAACAACGGCTGAAACAAAAGTCGTATAAAGCGCGCCCTATCGCTATTTAATCCAAAGGCATCAACGTGATTTACATACTGGGAGATATTTCCCCAAAAGATGGCGGTAAAGAAAAAGCCAACGGCCCAACCGATCTGCACGCGATATCTCCACGCCGCAATCAAAGCCAGCCCCAAGATGATCTCAACAACTCCCGATGCCAGAACAACTAGATCTGCATAATCCTTTAAAAGGGTAGGAACCTGTGCCCGAAACTCAACCCGGTTGGTACTTAAATGCCCAACGCCTGCATAGGCAAGTCCAAAGCCCAACACCATCTGTGGCACTCTCTTAATCAGATTCATTTAACTAGTTAACACCAACTCACTCCCACACACTAGAATCTGCACATGAGCTTTACTATCTATTCAACCTCCTGGTGCGGTCCCTGCAAGCGCCTTAAAAGACAGCTCGCAGAGCTAGATATCACCTACCAAGAGATCGATATCGAACAATCCCCAGAGGCAGCAGCCCTTGTCGAATCCCTTAACAACGGCGATCAGATGGTGCCCACTCTTGTCTTCTCAGATGGAACATCGATGACAAATCCATCGGCAATACAGGTCAAAGAAAAGCTCAGCACGCTCTAAGAGAGCTAACTACTTCCGCACTCTCTACTTACGCAACTTACGAATAATCCCCCGCACCAGACCAATACCAATAAGCACAAATCCAACCGGCAGCGTCCCCATCATCAACCAGATATATCCCCCACTACCACTGCCCTCATCCCACATCGATACACCCTGGAAGATGGAGGTAACAAAGGCCAGAAGTAAGGGCGAGATAGCAAAGATCAGACCCACTCGTATAAAGGGAAAGCGCTTCATGGGGAGAGTTTAAAATGGAATGGGGCGAGTGTGTGAAGGCACGCTGTGTCCGTTAAACCTCTCTGCCCTTCATTACCAACTACCACGAAGAGACCGCAGCCATTAGACGGCACATGATTGAGTACGGGATCTTGGGGAGGGATAGGGGAAGTGTTTATTGGGTTAAGAGGTAAATGGAAAATTTGAAGTTCTAGTACTTTTCTGGATTAGCCTATTTGGCGGGATGAATTTCAAATTGATTATTGCGATTTCTAAAAATCATAGTTATGCCTAAATCATTAATCAGACTGCATAGATCTGCGGTAGGTCGATTGGGTACCAAAATTGCTGGAATCATTGGATTTCCCTCCAGTTTTGACAAGTTTGCATAATCAAGGACTTGCCCAATTGCTAAACGAATGAATTCTCTTGCGTTGGAAGGTTTCGCCTCCACAACCAATCCTAAACATGGAATCCAAAAATCAGGTTTAAGTGTGCCTCTTAGTCCTTCGAATGAGAAGGAGTGGGTCAACACTTCATGTCCGTTGGATATCAAATATCCACCAAATTCTGCCTGCAACTTATTCTCAACACGATCTATTTGTTTTCTTGAATTCGCTGGGTCTGACAGCAGAATAGTTTCAAAAGTTGGGGGCACCCAGAAAGTAGTAGCACCTTCAACTCTGCCATTCAAATGAAGTGAAAGGTCTGCGTCCATATAGTTTGCAATCGGCACAAGTTTGAAAACAAAAATGTCTCTTTCGACATGCCCCTTAACGTCAGGTGCTTTCTCAACTGAAAACGTTGGATCACCCAAAATATACTGACCAAGATAGGTGCATGTACCGTTTAATGACTCGATAAGGTGAATTGGAATTCCCTGTTCGTTTGCCTTAATCAAACCCATATTAGCTCGGGTCAGTTTTTGGTTTCCTAAAGTCCCTTGCCCTGAGTAGTGAAAGGATCCATCGGCTTGTTTGCCTTCCCATTTGTCATAGCCAAACTTCTTGCTGTTCTTTGGGTCATGGAAAAGTAGATAATCATTACCCCCATTACATTTCGTCATACCATGCCTAAAAGATCCACCTATCAGGTCATGCATGTCCGCGCGCTTGAATTGATCACCTGGCGAATAAGGGAACATCAAAGACATAATGAGATTTTTCTCAGGGCAGATATCAAAGAATCAAAGATTCAGGGATCGCGCCAATGAATTGATCGAGAATGAAAGTTCTTCGATCACGAATCTGGTCGAGATTCCACTCGTAAAGACTCGCAGGAAACTCTTTTCTGATGTCTTTAGCGATTTCATTTAACACTTTATCGCCAGCGCCAGGTGAGCTACTAAGCGCTCGCGTTAGTACACCTTTATCGTTTCCATATAAATCTTCTTTACTTTCAGGCGGTTTATTCGCAAAATGTTTAGCTTGCCCATTTACAAGCGCTGCATTGCCTATACCGAGATACTCCCGATATTCAGTGGATTGAGGATTTATTCCTAACTTTGAAATTTCATCAGTATTTAGAATCAAATCAAAATCAAATCCACTGTGCTTGTTGGGCCGATACTTCTTCAAAAATTCACCTAAGCCTGAAAGTCCATCTTCGAAGCCTAATGAAACAGTAGCCAGCACCAGTTTCATTTTTCGCTCATCCTTTGGAGCGGCTAAATCTGCTAACCGAGCCTTCAAAGCATTCAAGCGAACAGGATCAAGAGCTAGTCCACTGACATCACTCGTTACTTCATCTATGGAATTTACTGAAGAATTTGCACGAAGACTAGAAATAGCCTTAGCCCAACGTGGAACCATAGATTCAAAATCTTGAGTTCTTTCTTGGCCGAGAATATAAATTAAATAACGGTAATTAACTAGTTCAGAAAGATGCTGGTAGTTGTCTAGGTGACTTCCGGCAAGTAAGACTGGGAGATATTGAGTGCCCTTAAAGTAGTCCGCCGCAATCATGCTCAGATTTTGTTCCTTAGAGTCAATCATTTTATTTCCAGCTATCTTGCTGAAAATGCCAGCTTGTAGGCCAATTCTCGATAGGAAATTTTCAACTTCACTTGAATCTAATTTAAACCTTGATTCCCAATAATCAAATACGCCTTGTTCACCATTTATCTTCTCTCCCTTTTCAACGATTGCTAGGTTTCGTAAGAAAAATTCTGGGGTTTTTAATTTACTTCTAGAAGAATCAGCACTCCTGAGTGCCTTGCTCATTTCGGCCCACTTTTCTGATAGATCATCGTACTGCTCGTCCAATAATGCTTGGAAGAGGTAGTTCTTTAAGTAATCTGCGCCTTCAAGATCACGACCGCGAGAATTCATTTTAAAGAAGATGTCGAGCGCCTGTCTCTGATCTCCAACATTAGTTTCAACAAGAAAAGTTCCATTCATAACGCCTCTTACATATTCGCCAATTAAGACAGCCGTAGGACAAGTTTTTTCTAGAAATTCTTTACACTTTTCGTATGCGTTTAAAATATTTGTCTGCGAAACAGTCATTATTCCTGTTGGTCTTGGCGTCTTGATGGCAAGAGCAGTTAAAAGTTGATTACCTTCGCCATATTCCATAAATATTGGAATACTTATTTTAGCTTCTTGGTCAAGGGAGACCTTTCGAGTCAACGAATCAAGTGACTGATAAAGCGCTCTGAATCCATCAGGTGAATCTGATACTGAGCCGTTCTCGGACGTTAGTCTAAATTCAAGGAGATCACGAGCAGCTACTAGCATTGTATAAAGAGTTACCGTGCGTTGTTGCCCATCGACAACAGCATGTGAACCATCAGATTGAGAAAAAGTAATTATTGAACCCAAAACATAATTGTATTTATTGGAGGATACAAAAGCCTCTAAATCTTCAAGTAATTCACGAACCTCTTCGTCGGCATCCCAAGAATACTCGCGTTGCCATTTAGGAATGTTAAGAGTTATATCCCTAGAGAACAGTTCCGCGACACTTAACAACTGCGGGACTTCTGGACGCTTAAAAAATCTTGCCATGACAACATCTCCCTTTGGGTCTATGGAAGTCTAGTTCTGATAGCTGACTTTTTATAGGTGATTGACTTAGTATTCCAACATGCTAAATGAACCCACCGACAAAGAGCAAGTGGAGATTCGCCCAGGAATTGGACTTTACGCGCTATTCCCCTCGCTCCGTTATTCGCCTTGGGTGGCACTGGGTGAAATGGTTGATAACTCGATTCAGTCCTATTTGGAACACAAAGAAGAACTCCTAGCCCTTCACGGTCCGGACTATAAACTTAGAGTGGACATCAATTTTTCAGGCGGGGAAAATCCGGCAATTCAATTACTCGATAATGCTGCTGGGATATTTACTAAAGACATTGCAAGAGCATTTACCCCTGCAATGCCTCCAACAGACAAAACAGGAATTTCGCAATATGGAATTGGTATGAAAAGTTCAGCCTGCTGGTATTCAAATTATTTCACTGTACGCACACGCGCACTCAACGAACCAATAATTCGAACAGTAATTTTTGATATTCCAAAAATCATAAGAGAAGAGATTTACAATCTGGATATTGAGAAAGAGCCAGAATCGAATCCCAAAATTCATGGCACTAGAATAATTATGCGTGAACTAAATCAGCCTATTCCGATCGCTGGAGCAGCCTCTAGGCTTAGAAGTTATCTGCGAAGCATGTATCGAGATTTCTTACGTACAGGAGAACTTGTTTTAACAATAAATGGAGATGTGCAGGAACCCATAACTTACAACTGGTTAACAGCTCCTTATTGGTCAACCGGTACACCTCCAACTGATGAAAAATCTTATGAGTGGGTAAAAGAATTTGAGATAGAGCTTAACGAATCACACATTGCAAGTAGCGAATCTAAACTCCCACCCAAGATAAGAGGGAAGATCGGAATTCTGGAAAAAGGTGACACGAAGCGAGCTGGACTCTCCCTATTGTGGCGACGCAAAGTGGTTCAGGGGGCTGGAAACCTGGCTGATAGCCCTGATGATCTTTATCGGCCTGGGATAATTTTTGGTGGGGCAAACAGTTTCGAACGCCAACGTATTATCGGTGAACTTGATGTCTCAGAGCTAAAAGTCACTTCATTTAAAGATTCAGTCGTATGGCTGCAAGGACAAGAAGAAGAGGCGTTAAAGAAAATTAAAGTGGTATTGAATGAGGATCCTAACCCAGTTATAAAGATGGCTCGAAATTTCAGAGCGACAGATACTTCAAAACTAAGTAAAGCGAGGCTAAGAGATTCATTAGCCGAAGTTGTCGAAACCACCACCCGAGCACTCGTTGATTCTGACGCATCAGACGCATTAGGTAATGACTTTGAGAATCTATTCGGTGCAGAACTGCCGGAGCCACCACGCACGGAGGATACCAAAGTAGAACAAGGACGAATCAAATTAATACCACAGTTCAATTCAGATATCATTCTAGAAGTTAAAGATCAGGGCGATGATCCCTCCTGGTTGCGTGTTCGACAAACTACTGATAAAAAATGGATAATTACCATGAATCGGGAACATCCATTTATGAATTCTTTTACAGTTGCAAATCCCGATTCAATTGATCCAGTCCTGAGAATTGCACTTGCCATTGGTATAGCTGAAGTGCAGGGTATGAGTTCAGGTTTTGAGTCAGCAGGTTTTTTACGAGTAGCAATCAATGATTTATTGCGCAACTACTTATCTAATCGTTCGGACGTTGATATTAGCTATGAAAATGAATTTAATGATTAGAACGGGAGGTGAATTTGAAGAATTTCTGAGGCGACAGAATCTGGAAGAAGAATCCGAGACTCGCTTAGTAGAAATTTCCAAAAAAATTCTGAATCGCACCAATCTCCTAGATAATAATCTATCTTCAAATTGTCAGCTTGTTGTAGGTGAAGTGCAAAGTGGAAAGACTATGTCCTTTACCGCACTAATAGCTCTGGCTCATGAGAATGGATTCCCGGTCGTAGTGGTTTTAGCTGGAACCAAGAATCAATTGCTTCTTCAGACAGCAGCTCGCTTAACCACTGATTTACGAGCCGATGGCAACGGCGGTGCAAATCCTTGGGTGATGATCAATAAGCCTACAAAAAAAGATCGTAAACGAAATATTCTCGACATACAAAAAGCATTGAATATATGGAATGAAAAGGATGCTCCAGACTCCTTCAAGCCCACCGTGATCATAACGATTCTTAAGCACCAAACTTCCTTAGGCGAAGTTACAGAAATATTAGGTTCACTTAACTCTAGATTTAATGTGAATGATTTTCCTGTCTTGATTATTGACGATGAAGGCGATCAAGCAGGATTAAATTTAAGGTGGCTCGAGGGAGAAGAGTCAACCATCTATGAAGCTATAGGTAAGTTGCGAAAATCTTTGAAAAGACACAGTTATGTTATGTACACCGCCACACCACAAGGTCCACTTCTAATTGACATTCAAGACGCGCTCTCACCTGATTATGTGACGCTGCTTCAATCCGGACCTGATTACCTCGGCGGTAAAGACCTTTTCATTGAAAGTGAAACTTTTAGCCGCACTATTCCTGAGCATGAATTTAGTATGATTTTTGATACAAACGATGGCGCAGCAATTCCCAGAAGTTTGAAACAGTCACTCGCCTATTACTTGCTAGCGCTATTTCTTGCTCAAAATCGCACTTATCCAAAACCGCTGAGCATGTTGATCCATCCATCAGCAACCAAAATTGTACACATAGCGTATGAGAAATGGGTTACCAGCGTATTGGGCGCATGGGAAAAAATATTAAGAGAGCCAGATGAACAAGTTTATGAAAAGGAAAAAGAAAATTTCTTTAAACCCGCAGAGGAAGAATTACGACTTTCAACAAAGTTGCCTAAGGACTGGGATCTTGACGAAGCGCTTTTGGAAATTAGATGGTGGATATCTAAAATTGATGTACGAGTTGTAAATAGTGACCACAATAACTTTAAGCCGAATGAATGGTTGAGTAAAGCTGGTTGGATTCTAATCGGTGGCAATAGATTAGAACGAGGGTTCACAATTGAAAATTTGGCCGTGACCTACATGCCGAGGAGCACGGGTGGTGGAAATGTTGATGTCATACAACAAAGAGGGCGTTTCTTTGGATATAAACGTCAATATTCGGATCTTCTTCGTGGATGGTTTTTCTTAGATCAAATTCAGGCATATGTGTCTTATGTTGAGCACGAACAATCCATACGTGAACAACTCAAACTTGTTGACGTCAATAATGAAAAGCTTTCAACATGGCGCCGCCGATTCCTACTTGATCCAATCTATCGTCCAGTCCGAGCCCAGGTAATTTCATTAGGTATAACTCAAAAAAGACTTTCGACTTTCAAGCAACATATGCTTTTCGATCCAGTTCTCACTGAGCAACATGATTCATTTTTGAACCGAATATATTCATCAATTGGTGATGTTTCAGCAATGCCTAATGATGGTCGAAAGGGAATTCGAAATTTTTATGCAATGATTGATATAGATGAAGCTTTGGCCCTTTTGGCAGATTGGCCAATGGCTGCTGAAAATCGTGCGGAATTAGATGACATGATTTGGGCCCTCCAAACGTTGGTGGAAGATCGGGAGATCACGCATGCCGCAGTCATTCTGATGGATTGGGATGAGAAAAAGCGAAATCAACATTTGAGGGAACGTTCGATGTTGCACCAACGTGCAGTTTCTGGGAGATCTGAAGCTAAACAAACCATTGCAAATATCTTCCAAGGTGAATCACCGGGTGCAGTCAAGACTTACCCTGGAGATGACGCCATGTTTATTGATAATGCAATCAGCATTCAAGTTCATAATGTTAAACCAATTTATGAAAAAACCGAGAAGCCTGAAGTTGTAGCTCTAGGACTGTTGCTTCCACCTAATACAAAAGGATTTATTGTTGAATCTGCAAATCCGTTTAGACGAACTAACGCTTAAGAAATTTTTGCAACTTTCGATGCTGTCTTAGAGCTTTTGTTCATATTAGGGTGCTGTTCGGATTTTTTTACAGTTCTCAATAACTTTGGGTTCGTGGTTTTTAGAATTTCAGCATCCCGCTGAATTGCTGCACGGACAACTTGATAGACGGCACCAACTGCGACTCCATTTCCAAGTTGCTTGTAACTCAATACGTCACTTTGTGTACCAAAGGAAAAAGTTTCTGGCATTCCTTGCAGCCGTGAAGCTTCCAGCGGCGAGATGCGTCGCTTTAGTGGACCAATGATCGTAGTTTGTGTGATTGCTACCAGTGCTGGCACATAAGTAGGCCTCTTTACTCGTATTCCCGATGGCCTAAAGTGGATTAGACCATCCCAAAGTGAGGTCATATCTTGAGCCTGCCATTCGAGTTTACGTTTAGAGGGAGTAGATGCTCGAACGATTGGGAAGTCTTTTAACCATTGGTCAATCAACTTCTTATGCTCTAAATAAAATTGGCGGTTCTTGGATTCAAATTCCTTTTTCCAATCTGGAGCGTCCAACACTTTTTCGTAAATGGGTCTACTACCCCAAAGATCCGACCAAAGTGGGAATCCTGGTAAACGTAATCCGTCCCTTTGGATGAGCATCTCCTTTACTAGCCAATTCCAAGCGTCGAGAATTTCAATTTCATCATTCTTCAGGCGATATTTCATGAAATTCTCTGGGGTATCGTCTAATGGGAGGTCTAAAAATAGATTCCAGTTGTTTGTGTCCCAGCCATCAAAATCAGTTGGAAACTGCAAAGGCGTCTCGTCATTAATTAATGCATGACGCTTAGAAGGGAGGCGTGTTCCAACGATAAAAACTCTTTCTCGAGCTTGTGGAGTTCCGCCATATGAAGGTGGAATACGATGAGGCGAAACTACGAATGGTTTTCCAGATACCCGGTATCCCAAATCTCTTAGCTTTTGAATTATAAAGGACCATTCATGCGCATGCCGTGGACCTGCAATATTTCGTACATTCTCAAGAACAACCATTGAGGGTTTGTGTTTTTCCAAAATAAATGCAATATCGTGAAAGAGTGATCCACGATCTTCATCCATTCCCTTTTGTTTGCCACTCTTAGAAAATGGTTGGCACGGAAAGCCGGCAAAAAGAATATCGTGCGCAGGAATAGTTCCTTTTTTGCTTGCACGTGTGTACTCGTGGATGTTACCTAATGCCTTTAGATCCCAATTTTGCTCATAAACACTTGCCGCCGCGGGATCCATTTCATTGGCAAATACACATTCCCAACCAAATGATTCACCTGCAGCATGAAAGCCGCCGATTCCGGCGAAGAGGTCTATAAAGGTAACTGCCATATAGACAACATATCTGTCATAGGAGACAATTCAGGGGATATGACGCGAAACCTGCCTAAAAAGAGTCAGATAATGACTGAGATTTCTCTATTGCTGGGGATCCCGGAAATCGCCCCAACTGTAGGATCTTCGATTCCAAGCGTCTTCTTCACTAGCATCGCTGCAGAGATGGGTATCCATTCGGTTCATGGAATGCCCGCTATGGCACGAAAGATTATAGAAAACTCGCACTTAACTTGGTATGAAGAATTTTCGAGTGAACTCGCCCCCTCTGGTGGTGGTGGCACTGTCACAGCTCTTGGTTTGCTCCAAGTCAAAAATGCAATATTAGTCTGGCAAGGTTTCGAGGCCGAGCCCCTTCCAACAGAAATCATTTTTGAAGAGTGGAAGCCAGATGAAAATTGGGAACAACTTCGAAATTTGCTTCCAAAAACAGAACAAGAAGTCACAACACGCCCTGGCGCTAGTGCATTTAGAGAAATGGTTTTAACAGAGTATGACAATCAATGTGTCGTGACAGGTTTTAGAACCGTTGAAGTTATTGAGATTGCTCATATTGTGCCCTATTACGGTACAGACAGCGATGAGATTCAAAATGCCCTCCCTTTAAGAAGTGACATCCACAAATTGTTTGATAGAGGTTTATTAAGAATTGTGTACGATAATTCAACTAGAAAATATATAACTCTAATTCATGATTATGTAATGGATGACTATTCTGATTATCACGAAAAGAAACTAATAATGCCACATGATTCTTTATCAAGTCCAAGTAAAGCTGCTCTTTTGGAGCAACACAAAATTCATAAACGAATGTGGCAAATTATCTAAACTGATAGGAAAAGGTGGTCTGGAAACCATTGGTCTGGAGAGACTTTGGCTAGATAGCCCCAGTGATCTTCAAAATAAGCTGCAAGGATTCCATTGCTAGTAACGCGCAATCTTCCTCCTGCTGGCTTTCTCGCGATTAATACCGTACCTAAACTAGCCGCTGAGCCAGGATTAGCCTCACTTAATAATTGATTATTCTTTCGGTTACGAATTTCACCCGTAAGGTGTAATACATACGAGAACTCCAAAAATTTATCCGCTACTAACTCCCCAACTGCTCTTTCACTTTCTGAGACTACTTTTTGTACTTCAGACGTCCACTCCGAATCTGATTCAGATTTAGTGGATGCGACAATTGGATCTTCAATTTGCGGGAGGTCTGCTTCAACGCCATCAAGTTTAGATAGAAGAAAATCACATTCTGTGACTAAAGAAAGTCCTAACTTTTCTCCTACAGGATAGATATTTAATATAAGAGTTTTTAAATTTTCACTGGTAAAAATTGAATTATGGTGAATCCAATCGTTTCTGTCTTCAAGAATGACCTGTAGGCGATTGAAAAATGCCACAATTTCTTTAGCTGGAATTACTTTTCTTATTGGATTTCTAAGAGGTGAAGAACTTACTCTGAGTAACTCTTTTAGAAGATTTGACGGGTCGTTAAAATTATAATTTAGGTACACTAGGCTAGATTTCCTATATCTCGTGAGCCAATCAACTCCCTCAACGGCTTCCAATTCCAAATTTATTGAATTGAATAAATCGACACCAAGAAGATTAATTAGACCAATACCTGTTTGGTGGATCTGTTCCTCTTGGTCCAAATTAGGTATGGCTAGTCGCATTCCATAAATATACAGACTTAACCCACCTATTTGACACCTTGATGCTTGGAATAAATTTCTGGGATAAAGCTGGAAGTACCACTCCACCAAACCTGTATGTCAGTATCCACCTGTAACATGGTGCCTAGGTCAAGAACTAAGCGCCAAGCCCTTTAGCTTGCTTAGTACCAATCCGCGCTTCTTGCACACGGTGGTCCTAAAGGAAGACCTGCCGGCGATGAAAGACACCGCCGGAAGAGCAGGAGGTCTACTCATGGGACGAATCATTCTTACTGGCATTTCACAAGGAAAACATAAGTTCAGACTCGAATATCCCGTCGTTGAGGGAAAGACGATCTGTATGGCTATTTGCAAATGTCGATACGAAGTCGAAATTCTCGATTTTGAAAACTATGGCGGCGCCAAAGACTTACAAATGAAGTGGGAGAAGCACATTGGTACGTGGAAAGGGTGGTCGTAATTAAACTCACGAAATTAGACTGGTAGGCCGTTACATACATTGCATAATTCAATAACCGGAAAATTATCTTCTAAGTCACCAGAAATAAAGGTAAATTCTTTCTTATCGTAATCAATTGAATCCGAAGCAGTTTTGCAAAAATCACATACCAACGCCCAATAGTGCATGTCCTTTCCATATCTCTTGAAATGTTTTCTATAAGAATGCAGCGCAATTGTTCCGCATTTTGGACACGGTACATTGCACAACCCCTGAAGAAACCATCCACCTTGATTAAATCTATCTTTCATTTTTCGTAAATCTTGAACTTCCGGGGTAAACCCTTCGTCACGGCCAACTAAGTCAAAAAGAGAATTAAAGGAGCCAAGGTAACCCTCATCATCGAATTCATCGATGACTTCAACAACTTCAGAAGTTGGTGCGAGAGCCTGAGCTGTTTTATACGCCTGAAAAATTGCCGAGATGTCAGGTGTCTTTAGCTGGGGTTCAGCTTGCGCTAATACTTCTCTTGCATACTCGATTTCATTTTCATACATTGATGCTATGGCTGCTGCGATGAAGGCATTTGCTGCGTAACTATCGAGTTTTAAGTCTATTGAATCATGTCCGTACGATATAGCTTTGTCTATCTCAGAAAAATCTCCGGTTGCCTTGAATTTTAGTGTATGCGCCCTAACTAATGCATTGAGCGCAAAAGTTCTTCCAGAGTCAGATTGAAATTTGAGTGCAATCTCTGCTGAATCTATTGCTTTGTCAAATTCGCCTAGGTCACAATATGCGCCACAAATTACAGTCAGGGAATAATAATTTAGGCGAGTCTTTTCTAAAATTTGTCTGCAGATAACTATGGCTATATCCGGACGAGCAATCTCTCGTAGGTGTCTACCGATTTTATTTCTATTTGCTGGTTTTGGATCTAGTGCCAACAAGGAGATTTCCCTGGCCGCATGAACAATTGAATCAAGAGAGCTAAATTTATGAGGTTTCTGGCTCAAGAATTCCAGCAGCTTATTTAATCCTGCCTGATACTTTTCAGGATTTCCATGTGACAGATCTGTTAGGAATTCCCCGGTTCCAACTATCGAAGCAAGATAATTTTGGACTACCTTCTTTAGTGAATCCTCATCAGGCAGACTCCCATTATTTGCGGTTTGAAAAATTTTAATAGAAATATCCTCTAGTTTCGCCCAATCATTGAATTTGCGGGCTATTTCGCTCTGTTTCAGTAGAGCAGGGATAAGTTCCATGGTGCAATTGTTGGGTATACGCAAAGGCAACGCAATACTTGCTTCCGCAAGCAACCAGTAAGCACCGAAGAACTTCAAGGGGCCTTGGCTAACAGTAATTTTCAGGCTACATCGTGTTTAACAACTTAACGTGTGAGCGTGTGGAGGCGTAGGTCCGCTAACTCTTAATCACTGGACAACTTACTTAACAACCACCCTCACCACATCCCCTGCCGTTGCACTGGCCCCTAGCTCCACGTTTACGTTCGTTGGTATGCCATTGATCTGGGCTGCTGAGAGAAGGGCTAGCTGTGCTGCGATATCACTCATCCAGTAGAAGGCAGCTGGGCCTGCTCTATCAATGATCTCTTGGGCTCTAGTGAGTTGAACATCATTAAGGAATTGGCACGAAGCCAAAAGGCTGAGAAATCTCGTTTTTGATTGTCTTCTCGTCGGGGAAGTCTTCAAGCTTGAAGGATTCAATTGCAGAGGTGCCAATCTTGCCACCACCAGATGTTGCACGTAGCGCTAAATTTCCAAACATGTTTTCAAAGAGCGAGCGAACGTAGCGCGCATTTCCTGCATCGCCATCTGTCTTTGTAGAACCTAGGTGATCAAGGACAATTTTTTCGACTTCTTTAGGCAATCTAATGTTGTTCTTGGCACACAACGCTTTGAATACCGTTAAAAGTTCTGCTGCTGAATAATCTGGAAACTCGATTACGGTTGAGAATCTAGATTTCAATCCTGGGTTCGCAAGAACGAACTCCCCCATTTCCTTTGTGTAACCGGCAGCAATCACAGCAAATTCGCCACGGTGGTCTTCCATTTCTTTTAGCAGAGTTGCGATTGCTTCGGATCCAAAATCATTTGATGCGCTGGCTTTGTAATGAGTCAAGGTGTAGGCCTCATCGATAAAGAGAACGCCACCCATTGCTTCATCAACTTTTTTCTTTACCTGAATAGCTGTCTGACCAATATACGGACCAACAAGATCTTGCCTTCCGGTTTCCACAAGATGGCCTTTAGGAAGCACGCCAATAGATTTATACAACTTCGCAACTATTCTTGCGACCGTAGTTTTTCCAGTACCCGGTGAACCTGTAAACACTAGGTGATGCGTTACTTCTACTGGCTCTAGTCCTTTTTCAATACGTTTCTGATTAGTCTGGTGCATTGCAAATACTTTTTTCAAACGCTCTTTAACACTAGCGAGACCAACCAGCGTATCTAGTTCTGCAAAAGCCTCTTCGAAAGAAACTGGTTCTTCTACCTCTCCAACCGGCTGAGCCTCGCCTGAACTACTGCTTAAGACTTCATCTTTGAGATCAATATAAATCTTTACTATTTCATCTTTCTCGGTGCACGAGTTAATCAGCGCATCAAGAACTGAATCAATTTCTACAGCGCCATTAAATTGTGGATTCCCCACAAATGCTTGAGATATTTTTCGAGAAGCATCTGCCGTTTCGTAATCTTTAAAAAACTTCGCTGCAACAATCGTAAGCACATGGCTTTTAAGAAGCTTTCCAGAATCTAGGCGTTTGGCTTCCGTGATAGAGCGATCTCGAATATATTCTGGAAAACTCATTTCAAATCCTCCGTTTTAAGATCAGTAAACCTCTTACCGCCAAACTTTTCTTGTGCGATGTCATCTAAGTGATTGGCAGTAGTTGCAACAGACATTACGCCATTTTTAAACTCACCAGGATCTAGTGTTTCTCCAGACATGGTGTACACAAAGAGCAAAGTACATTCGCCATCATCGCCAAGCACTACTCGCGTGCCACCAAGCATCCAATTCTGACCTTCGGTTGCAACCCACTTGAAAAGACCAGGTGATCTAGGCGCCCCAACTAAAATTGTTGCCCAAACTTTCACAAGGATTTTTGGAATGTCGTGTTTCAAATGCCAAGCCTTAGTTTTTTCTAACTTTGGAATCTGACCATCTTCAATGTAGATCCAAATCCGAGTTGATTCAAAAGCGACAGAAAATTGTCCCTCTGCTTTCTTCTGTGCGGAAGGGAAGATTTCCTTGAGGTAGCGCTCGACCTTGCCCGCCACTATTTCTTTATCGCTCACTGAAGAATCCTCTCAAATTCACCCTAAAAAGCACATTCAGCACACTGTTGAATACTATTGCTCATCCGCACTTCGCGCTAAGCTTAGCCGAAGAATTTGAACCTTGAGATGGAGCGCCAGTGGCAGCCAAAAAGCCTGAAACCGAGAATATTTTTGGCGACTGGCAAGCCATCCACCAAATAGCCCGCGGTGGAATGGGTGTTGCCGTTAAGGCACGAAATCTTCAAACCCAACAGGTTGCCGCACTGAAGTTTTTGCTCCCAAGGGAGAAAGAGAAAGATCCAAAGAAACTTCAAGCAGAATTTAAGCGATTTAAAAATGAAAAAGAGACTCTAGAAAAGTTTGATAGTAAGTATATAAGTAAGTTTTATGACGCTGATTTAGATTTCAATCCACCTTGGATTGCGATGCAGTATTTTGCAGGCATCACAGTTTGGGATGAGATTGACGACAATGGTCCAATCGAAGAGAACAAGTGGTGGGAATTAGCGCATGATCTGTTATCTGGGCTTTGTTACATTCACGATGAAAAAGGACGCGTTCATCGCGATCTAAACCCTAAAAATGTAATGCTTGTCTTCGGTGGTGCCCGGTTGATCGACTTTGGAATTGCCAGATTAGAAGGCTCTGACAGTTCCGCAACACACGCATATGGTTTTAGCGGATACACCTCACCAGAGCACTACACCAAAGCAGCGCATCCTAAAAATGATGTTTTCGTCGCCGCAACAGTTCTAACCTTTGCTGGCACTGGAGAAATTCCATGGAAAGCAGATACCTCAGGCCAATATCTAGGATCAATATTTAAAGACGCTCCCAACTATCGTGGCCTGAAGGAAAAGCAACAAAAATTACTTAAGGCAATGCATCAGAAAGACCCTAGTGACCGGCTTACCGCAGCCAAGGCACTTTCCCTTCTTGAGTCTTTAACAAAATCTATGCCTGATAAAAAGGCTGTGCCTTTAAGAGCAGTAAAGGAAGTAAAGAAGGTTTATCAAGCACCATCTATCTCGAGCAAGCAAAGCAACGATCTTGGGTTGAAAGAATTTTGGCAAGAAAATAGAGGTTTGTTTTTTCTTTGTTTAGTCACTGGCGGTTGGGGCCTTCTCTTCTATTGGTTATGGCGTCGAAAGAAGAAATTGCCTCCAATTGAAAAACCAATACTTTTCAAAGTAATTATCTCGGCTTTACTCTCCTTTATTGGCTACGGGATCACAGCTTTTATTCCAACTTTTTATTGGTCGAAGAAACTTGCTGATAAAAATCTATTTAGAAATGCCATTGGTGCCTGTTTCTTGACTCCATTTTCTTTAATGGTAATTGGTGCCGAAACTCCAGACGGTGAAACTTCAGGATGGGTCGTGTTTTATTCTGGCTTAATTCTATTCTTGATCTACCGCGTCCATAAGAGGGTGTATCAGTTACTAAGCGATGGCTTTGTTCCAGAGAAGAAAAGTAAGAGAGTAAAGAAAAAAGCAGAAAAGGTAGCAGAGCCTGAAATAGAGATTGTAGAAGAAGTTGTCGAAGCCCCTGAGGTGAAGGTAAGCACCGATTCGAATTTCACTACGGGTGAAGTTTCATGGGAGAACGTCAAACAAACTATCTTCCAATACCTGGCCTCACGAAAAGGCAAGCAATTCAACGTTGAAATTCTTTCAAACGAATACACAGGAATCTATTTCCAAGGTTATTCAGAGCCAGGTGGCTACATAACTGTTGAAGCCGCTTCAAACATAAGCGTTCAGCCACCACTGCAAATAGAAAACCGAAAGGGCATGATCAAAATTGGTTGGGAGCCACCATCAGATGGACTGCCAAACTTCATTAAGTTCCTAGACTTAAAGGAGAGTGAAAATTCTGAAATTGCGAAACTCTTCGTGGAAACCATACGTTCTGGATATTTCCTAAAACTAGGCTCATTCAAAATTGAGGTTTAAAGTTTCCTAAAAAGCCTACGCCCCAAAGCAACGGCTGTTCACAATGTCAGCACCCATCCATAAATTCCCCTTATGGACTTTTCACTCGAGAGAATTCGCACCCTCGAACCCGATAGCGATGACGAGCAATACTTACTCGAGATCTCTTGGCTCTATAACCGCATAGTTCTCACCGGTTCTCAAATACCAGTCATCGACCTTGCCTACGAATTAGTTTTATCCAAAGAATTCATCAGAGAATGTGTGACCTACTCAATGGAACTCGGCTTCTGCACTAATCCAAAGCACGGAACATTTGGTGGATGCATTACTCCAAAAGCACTGCGTAAGTTAAAGTAGGTGGGGCGACATCAGGCATGAGTGTCCGTTAACTCTTAATCACCGGGTCTGGGCTTCCATTCCTGCACAACCCTCTAATGGGAACAATTGGCAGACTGCTTATGCAGTGGCTTAGTTGTTCTTCACAAACTCAGAGGCGTGAGGAAAGCCATTAGCTTCAAGCTTTTCAGCAATATCTGCCTTTACAGCGGCAACGACTTTATGTGTTCCATTGCAATTCTTCTCTGGATCTGTGGTGTATCCGCATTGGCAAGCGCCCATGTCAACTCTCTTTTCTCGGTAAGTGGGTGGAATCTTAGGGGGCTTACCAGGGAATTACGTTCATCTCTTCCCAGAACACGCCAGTTAACCTCTCTTGGTCTGTTACACCTGCAGTATTAAATTCACGGGTTGCGAGCCAGATTGCTGTGCGCGCACCCTCTTCAGCAGATAGGGGTGCATCAGGGCCACCCATGTCGGTTCGTGAATGATTAGGACAGATTGCATCAACTAAAAATCCACGGCCACCTAGGCCAGTCTCGTGGGCTAAGTTTCGAACAAGTGCGTTTACACCGGCCTTACTAATTCGATAAGGAGCTAATCCCCCAGCATTGCCTGGCCCAGACATGCGACCTAAACATGCAGAGAAGATAATTACTCGGCCATTTCTCGCCTCTGCCATGGGAGCTGCCAGTGTGTTGAGTGCGCAAAATACTGAATCTAAATTAATCGCCATCACTCTGCGCCACTCTGTGTTATCAGTCTTTAAGGTCTTTGACATCTTTGTACTCATAACGCCATGAGCCAGAATAAGTATCTCTGGTGTGCCAAAGGTGGTGAGGATTTCATCAAAGCAGCCCTTGGCAGCATCGATATCTTCAAGATCAACGGATCGAAACTCAGCCTTTAACTGCGCAGCCGCTGCTGCTGCGCGATCACTATCTTTTGCAACTAAGAGCAGGTCGTGGCCCAATGCAGATAAAGCCTTAGCGCATTCAAAGCCAAGTCCGCGAGAGCCTCCGGTAATAACAACACGTGCCATATGTGGCCTCTCCCCTACTTTCGACGTAGTTCGCGTAGAGATTTTTTCAGCTCTTTGCGCCGTTGTTTGGCGATGGGATCTTTCTTGGTGGGAAATGTCCATCGCAGGAAGAGAACAAAGATTGCTAATGCAAAGAAGCCGCTAAAGCCCTGCAGAAAGAGAGAGTTATTGATTCCACCGAGCATGGGGGAAATTTAGCGCACCCGGTGCCAACTTTCTCGGTGAGAGTTAGTGCGGGCTAATAGTTAGGTCGATCTCTTGGCCATCATGTAGGACTTGATCGGGCAGGCCTTTGAGCACATGCACCTTTGCATCCCCGACTACCACCCAGTGCTCTGCGCCTGCACGCTTAACGATCGCTGTCATTTCATCGACTCCGATGAGGATCGCATCACTTGGAACATGTAGTAATACCTTTGCCGCACTCTCTGGGATCCATCTAAAGAACTTATTAAAATGTGGAATCACCCGGATATTGGGCAAGAGATTTAAACCTTGGGTCGGTGGGCTTTTGGTAAGTCGAAAGTTAGGAATCTGTGAACTCAGGACCATGGCACCGGCACTGCATCCTGCAAGAGATGCCCCGCTCGCCCAGTTACTAAGAATTGCAGACCAGAGCGGTGTATCGATCAGAGTTGTTGCAAGGTGGTGCGGATCTCCCCCTGACATATACATCAGGGCGCTGTTGTTAATAGCATCGACATACTCTTGATTGAATGCATCCTCGCGTCTATAGATTGGCAGGTGAATTGAATTCACGCCGATGCGTTGGGCTTGGGCTGCACCTAGCTCTTTCCAGTAATCGAGTCGATCGGCGCTCTCTTTTCCAGCTGCCGTTGGTATCTGAATATAGGTGGGAGCTTTGCCGCATGCGATTGCATCATCGAGGAGTGTTTTTTCAAAGGCGGCCATCGCAGGCAGGTATTCGCCAGAGCCAATGAGTGCAAGTGAGCCCTTCATCTGCTCAGTGTAGGTTCAAAATCGCGCTTAGCTGGGCGCTTTCAAGAGGGTGCCTATACGCTTTCGCTATGACAAAAACTATTACGGCGCAAAGCCTTCGAAAGACAAATGTATTAGCTGGAATCCTGCACCTTGGGCAGATGATCGCCGTACTGGCTCTGAGCAATGATTTTGCCTTACCGATTACTGCAACGTATATGTCGGGTCCACCGGGATCTAGCTTTGCGCCCCCTGTGGTTTTATTTTCGACCCCCGTTGGTTTAACGGTAGCGATCTTCTTGGGGTTATCGGCGCTGGCACACTTTATCGTTGCAAGCCCCCAGTTCTTTGGCCGCTATAGCGCAGGAATTGCAGCCCAGAGAAACTACTTCCGCTGGGTCGAGTATGCAATTAGCTCATCGGTCATGATTGTTTTAATCGCACAGGTCACTGGTGTCGCCGAGATTTCAGCGATTATCTCTATCTTTGGTGTTAATGCATCGATGATTTTATTTGGCTGGCTGCAGGAAAAGTATGAAACCCCAGGAAACGGCGGATGGCTGCCATTTATCTTTGGCTGCATCGCAGGTCTTGTTCCATGGCTAGTACTTTTGTTTTACGTATTTTCTATCGGTGGCGTGAGTGATACATCTGCCCCGGCCTTTGTCTACGGAATCGTCTTTACAATCTTTGTATTCTTTAACTCATTTGCCCTTGTGCAGTGGTTGCAGTACAAGAAGGTTGGAAAGTGGAGTGATTACATCCGTGGAGAGCGCACCTACATCACATTATCGCTGATCGCTAAATCTGCACTGGCATGGCAGATATTTGCTAATACCCTAATTCCTACCTAAGAAGTAGTTTTAGGGGCGCACTACGATGCGCACAATATCCTCTGGTGTTGCACTATCTGGCAGTTCGGCGTTGACATTTGTTGGTATTCCATTTATTTGAGCCGCTGCTAGAAATGCTAACTGTGCGGCAATATCGGTCATCCAATACATAGCACCAGGGCCTGCGCGATCGATGATGCGTTGGGCCTGGGCAAGGCGGGCATCAGAGAACTTCTCGGCATCGTTCTTCTCATCGTTGATTAAATCGAGTAGAAAGCCTTTAATCTCAAGGCCGATCCCCGTTGCATCGTTGGAGTTTTCAATGAGCTCTTTGAGTTCGGCATCGAGGCCGCGGGGCTTTTTGCGCCGCTTGGTGCGGTTAAGGAATAGGAATATCAGCAGGGCTAAGAGGAGTGTCTCGAACATGTAATCAAACTACTCTCAGTAACTGACAAGGCCAGCGGGTGAGAATCTGCTCGCGTATGTGAATGAGTTAATTAGATTGTCAGTAGCTGATAATTTAATTGAGCCCTAATGCAAAAGGGGGATGTATGAAGATCAGGGATTTAATGGGCTATGGTGGTAAAAAGTTACTTTTAGGAACCTTTACTGATAGGGTGTGGCAACTCAAAGGGGCTCTGGCTATGGCAACAAATGTAAAACTCTCAGATGATCTAGTGAAGGCGGCCGGGCGAATTGCCGCGATTGAACACAGGTCGATCCCAAAGCAGATTGAGTTCTACTTCAAAATCGCCGCAATTGCTGAGGCAAATCCTGAGCTCTCCTTTCTCCTCATAAAGGAGATTTTAAAGAGTGATGCTGAGAGCACATCTGGCCACTATCAGTTCGGGTAATGGAGCTTCTGCTTACACCAGCCTTTGCTCGCCAAATAAAGAAGCTACATAAAAACCAGAAAGCCTCTTTAGATAGAGCTCTGCACCAACTGGTGAACAACCCCCTTCTCGGTGATGCCAAAACTGCAGACCTTGAGGGAATATATGTGTTGAAATTTATGATCAACGCTCAAGAGTGGCTTCTTGCCTACCGATTGATTTCAAAAGAGTCACTGAAACTTCTATTAGTGGGTCCGCATGAGAACTTTTATCGTGAGCTCAAGAAAAAACCTTAGATTTCGGGCCAAAATAAAAGTAGCCCCACGCGACGAACTGTGGGGCTACTTAGAGTGCGAACCGCTGGCGGGGATCGAACCCGCGACCTGCAACATCGTCGGTGCGCTGCTCTATCCTCTGAGCTACAGCGGTACGCATGCAGGAACCTAGGTGATTTAAGATCCCTACGAGTCAGGAAATATTCTGACTGTGGATAGAAATGTAGTGATAACATTTAGGTACATCGTCAGTGTGCGCTCGTTAAATCGAGTTACAGAGCAAAGGCCTTACAGATTAATCTCTGTGGGGCTTTTGTGTTAATTGAGCAAGTAAGTGTCTTTGTCGGGGGTTTAGGGCAGGATGGGGCCATGGGATTTTGGGCAGATAGAAAGGCCAAGCGCGCATTTAAAGATGCGATGCGTGGGTACGAGTTTGACCATGCCAAGTGGGCTCATGACATTGAGATCTTTAAAAAAATTAAGAGCGCATTTGAGAGTGCAATCAAAGGCGATGATGCAGTATCTAATTTAACGGTGCAAAAGAGTGGCGAGATTGTTATTTGGGGTGGTCAGGGTCAGTATCACGAAGCTGGCAGGACTCCAGGACAGTATGTAGGAGGCAGTCAGGGGTTAAGTATTCCGATTGTTGCCGGGATTCGATATCGAGTAGGCGCAATGCGCGGATCATTTGTACCAGGGGATGCGATTCAGGTATATAAAGAGGTGGGCGAAGTTTTATTGAGCACCGAGCGAATCATGTTTAATGGAATGTATAACACAAAAGAGTGGGCCTTTGCCAAGTGGAACGGTGCTGCGACTTCGCAAGATGAGAGCGATTACATTTTTCACGTAAGCAATCGCCAGAAAACATCGGGGATTTTATTTGAGGCAGATACTGGTCGAGAGTTCAACAGATTCTTAGCACAAGCAATTAATGCTGCAGAAACTGGTCTTGCTAGCGTTATAACTACCGTCGATAAGGTTTTAATAGATTTGGCAGAGGATGAGCCAAAGAAACCCGAGCTGATCTTGCCTTCGGCTATCGCTGCTCCACCTGCAACACCTGCCTAGTTCATTGGAAATAAATCACCCAGCATTAGTTGCACGCCAATATATGGCTGGGGATTTTCAGTATCCCAACCTAAATGTGCAGGCACTTCTACCTCTGTCGTATTCAACTTTTTAATGTTTGCAGTCATTTCAATTGATTGCGATTTTGCAATATAGCCAACGTGAAGTCCTTCTACGATAACCATTACCGCCGTTGGATCGAATACATTCTCTGGCTCTAATTTCAACGTCGCAGATGTGAAGATCGAACCCACATCAATAGCCTTATGTTTTTGAGCTAGCTGCACTAAATGATCGTGTCGAAAGGATTCGCCCACAACGTTATATGTGTAGTCTTCAATGTTCTCAGATGCCACGATGCCAGATGGTGTGCCATTGGTTGCTATATAAGCCTGGGCAGAGGTTGTTGGGGATTGCGAACTTTGTGGTGCGCCTTGTTGTGGAGGCGAATTTTTCTGCCAAAAGAACTTCATAATGGACCCCTATTCATAATCTTACCTCAGTGAAGGATATTGACTGCTTTGGCCACGACTAGGCCAACAACGATGAGTGAAGTTGTTGACTGTAATAACATCAGCATCTTTGCCCATCTAGTTAACGGCAAGACATCAGTTGGGCTAAATGCACTTGCATTAGTAAATGACATATAGAGATAGTCGAAGAACTGTGGGTGCCAATCTTTTGGAGCAAACGATGGATCGCTCATCTGAGGAAATAGAAAATCTGGCCAATCCTTCTTAGCCTCAGCCCTTGATCCGGGGCCTCCTCGATCTAAATCCCAAAACCACACACTAAAGATCACCACATTTGTTAACCAAATTGAGCCACCAGATGCAAGTAGTTGAGTCGCCGATCCGATTCCCCCAGAAATGAGCTCTGAGATTAATTTAACTGCAGAGGCGGTATTTGAAACTGTGATGACGCTGGTAAGAATAAAGCCGATACGCCTTGTTGGTGGATGATGTTTACCCAAACGCTTAGGGCTGAATGCATAGAGGCTAAGCAAAATAACAAACTCCAATAGGCATATCCACTTTTGAAAACTTAAGGATAAATTATTGGGGAGCGAGAACTGCAGAACTATCACCACAAGTACCACAAGTGAGACAGGCAATCGGTGCTCACCCAGATGTGGCTTCTGCCAGTGCGGTTTTGGCACGTTCATACTTACAGCATAGTTGAATAAGTCGTGGGGTACTCAGAAAATAAAAGTAGCCCTCTGCCACCACGAGGATTATGGAGTTTTCTCAATTTTCTTTGTGAATTTGCTTGAAAGTTAAAAAGCTTTATAGGAAAATCGGAGGATGTCCAGCAAAAATGTAGCCCTGCGATTACTTGACCAGGCTGGAATTCCAATTAATGGAAGTGAAGCCTTTTCAATCCATGTGCACAACGAAAAGTTGTGGGATCGAATCATTGCCCAAAAGCAGTTAGGTTTTGCCGAAAGTTATATAGATGGATGGTGGGAATGCCAGGCAATCGATGAGATGCTCACTAAGTTATTGACTATCGACATCTTGAGTTTGCTGAAACCATCGGTATCTCTTGCGTGGCACACCATCAATAGCTATCTGCGCAATAACCAGACAATGAAGAAGGCAGAAAGTAATGCCAAACACCACTACAACATCGGCAATGATCTCTACACCAGAATGCTGGACTCTGAGATGGCCTACTCATGCGGATATTGGCCACAGGCTAAGACGCTTGATCAAGCGCAATTTGCAAAATTCGATTTAATTTGTCGCAAACTGCAGCTGCAACCTGGAATGCGCATTTTAGATATTGGTAGTGGCTGGGGTGGTTTCTTGCGCCATGCGGTTCGAAATTATGGTGTGAGCGCAGTGGGTATCTCCCCTGCCGATAACCAAATCTCGTTAGCGCGTGAGAGATCTCAAGGACTGCCAATAGAGTTTATTCAACAGGATTATCGGGACTTAAGTGGCCAATTTGATCGCATCGTCTCAGTTGGAATGATGGAACATGTCGGACCTAAGAACTTCAAGGTTTTCTTTGCCAAGTGCGATGAACTTTTGGTTAAAGGTGGAATGATGCTTCATCACACAATCTCCTCCAATGTTACAAAGCAGATCCCCGACCCATTCTTTGATCGCTACATTTTCCCAGGCGGTGTTCTTCCCTCTCTTGCTCAAATTGCGCATGCCACCGAGAAGCGCTTTATTATTGAAGATGTTCAGAATTTCGGCCCAGATTATGACACGACATTGATGCAATGGCACAAGAACATCAATGCTCTTTGGAATGAGATCCCGGTCTATGATCAGCGATTTAGGAGAATGTGGAACTATTACTTACTCTCCTCTGCCGCTGGCTTTAGAGCTGGGCATATCAATTTGATTCAAAATGTATTTCGCAGAGTTGGCATCAGAGAGAGTTACGTTACTGCCCGCTAACGCCAATTAAGTCGAATTATTTATCGCTCCATGCTTCCGTACATGCCTTCAATAACCTATCCTCTGAGTATGCGCTATCAACCACAACGAATTGCAATTGATGAAGGCTTAAAAAGAGGCCACGACTTCCATCAGTTAATGGAGGGGCGCAGAAGCGTTCGGATGTTTTCTGATACGCCAGTGCCAGAAGAGGTTATTGAAACGGCGGTATTAACCGCCAACACATCCCCCAGTGGGGCCCATCAACAACCATGGACTTTCGTTGCAACAAATGATCCCGAAGTGAAGCATCGAATTAGAGTGGCCGCAGAGATCGAAGAGCGTCAAAATTATGAAGGCGGTCGACTACCTCTGGCTTGGCGCGAAGCGTTAGCCCATATTGGCACTAACTCAGATAAGAGTTATTTAGATGTGGTTCCTTGGATCGTTGTGGCATTTGCACAGAAATCTACGCCACTTGCCGATGGAACTCTTGTGAAGAATTACTATGTCAGTGAGTCTGTAGGAATTGCATGTGGGTTATTCATTGCGAGCTTGCACACAATGGGGCTCGCAACACTTACGCACACTCCCAATCCCATGGGATTCCTCAATGACATATTTGAACGGCCTGTAACGGAGCGCCCGTACATTTTATTTCCAATTGGTTATCCTGCCGATGATTGCGAAGTTCCTGATTTAGTGCGCAAGCCATTAGATCAAATATTGATTAGGAAATAGCAGTGGGAATACTTAAAAGAGATTGCTTTCACTCTGTTAAAGCTTAAATGGCCGCGGTGTTGCCTTGGTCTTCGGAACTCGCATCTTTGCAATAACGCTGCCTGGGGAGGGATGACAATATTGTGCAATACCGAGATCTCCGGCCACAGATAAAAATATAAATGCATCTTCAATCGTAAAGCCCCACTCATCAACTAAAAGTTTAGCGGCCTCTTCGCAGGCATTTTGAAGGGCAACATCTATGTTGTCAGGGCTTGTGCCATGCGTAATCCATGAGTCTGCGGTTTCGGTAATTGGCCAGTCACCAGACTTACCCTTGATCAGATTAACCTGAATGATTGCCGTTCCACCGATTTCAACACCTGTTCCAGATATCTCACCATCTCCCATAGATGCATGCATATCTCCAATTGCTAACTGCCCACCTGGCTGAAAAACTGGCAAATGCACTGTTGCACCAATGCCATTCATGTTGTTATCTAGATTTCCACCATGGCGGTTTGCTTCAAAAGTTGGAATTGAACCACTTGCTGGTGCAACACCAATGACGCCAAACATAGGGCGTTGAGGCCAAGAAACATTCTCGTTCATATGCACGATGCCATCCTTGACTTTGAAGATGCGTGTAACAGGTGATTGCACTTTATGTATTAACTGCCCCCACTCGGGAATACACATTGCTGCACCTTTTTCTTCGGGGCGGATATCAATGAGGGTTACTGACAGAGAATCTCCTGGCTCTGCTCCCCTAACAGCGATTGGACCTGTTGCAGAGTTAACACGATGAATATCTAGATTTGCGACAGTGTCACTCTCTGATTGAACTTGTCCAGTAAAACAATCCCATGTTTGAATCTCAATGACCGTTCCAGGGTCGACCGTGACAACTGGTTGCATATCAGCGTCATAGGCCCAAATATGTTGCTCTTTACCGATTGTGACGGTTGGGGTTACCATAATGTGCTCCTTTAGGTTTTCTATTTTAGTTTTCTGGAAAATGGCACGCAACTTGGCGATTACCAAGCTGTATTAACTCTGGAGACTTAGTGCGACAAATATCCTGAACTTTCAGGCATCGTGGATTAAAGGCACAGCCATCTGGCTTATTGATTGGGTTTGGAATATCGCCTTTGAGAATAATGCGCTCTCGCTTGTCTTCACTTCCCATGCGTGGGTTAGCCGATAACAAAGCCCTTGTATAAGGGTGGGAAGGGTTTTGATATAACTCTTCGGCAGGGGCTAACTCAACAATTTTGCCCAAATACATTACGGCGATGCGGTCTGAGACATAGCGAACAACGCCTAAATCATGAGCGATAAAAATGTAGGTCAGCTTAAACTCAGCTTGTAGATCTTTAAACAAGTTCAATACTTGGGCTTGTATCGAAACATCAAGTGCTGAAACGGGCTCATCGGCAACTATTAATCGTGGTTGAAGGGCAAGTGCACGTGCGATTACAACACGCTGGCGCTGGCCACCTGAAAACTCGTGTGGGTATTTCTCGTATGCATCTTCATCCAATCCCACACGCGTTAAGAGATCTCGCGCAATAACTCGGCGCTCGGTTTTACCCACGCCGTGAATTCGAAGTGGCTCTTCAACAATTTTACCAATTTGGCGACGAGGGTTAAGTGAGGCATATGGATCTTGGAAAATCATTTGAAAACGCCTACGCAACTGCCGAAGCTTGCGACCCTTTTGGCGTGAAAGATTTTCGCCTTCAAAAAAAATCTCTCCTGCAGTCGGTTTTTCAAGTCGAACAATCATGCGACCCAATGTTGATTTACCACAGCCCGACTCGCCCACAATGCCAAGAGTCTCGCCCTCAATTACCTCTAGATCAATATTTTCAACGGCATGGACTACATCTCTGCCTTTAGAAAAGGCCGTTCCTAATTCATAGTTCTTAGTAAGCCCTTGCACCGAAAGAATCACTTTATGATTGTTCATTATTTACTACCTGCCAGATAGCAGGCAGCACCATGTCCGGTTGCATCGATAGTAAACAATGGAGCCTGAATACATGCATCATGAACCTTTGAGCATCGATCAGAGAATACGCAGCCTTCGGGTAAATGAAGTAGCGATGCAGGTTGGCCGGGAATTGCAATTAGGCGATTTGCAACAGAGTGACTCAAACGTGGTACAGAGTTCATTAATCCTTGCGTGTAGGGGTGTTGCGGATTTGCAAATAGTGAATCCTTAGTCGCACGCTCCACAGGGCTCCCGGCATACATCACCAAGACTTCGTCGGCTATCTCTGAAACAACACCCATATCGTGTGTGATGATGATGATCGATGAGTTATGTTGCTTTTGTAAGCGCTTTAGAAGATCTAAAATCTGAGCTTGAATAGTGACGTCTAGTGCAGTTGTTGGCTCATCGGCGATCAGAAGCGAGGGATTTAGGGCAAGTGCCATCGCAATGATTGCGCGTTGGCGCATGCCGCCTGAAAACTCATGAGGGTATTGATCAATGCGGCGATTAGGATCTGGGATTCCGACATCATCTAATATCTCGACAGCTAATTTGCGAGCTGCGGCTTTACTCACATCGGTGTGAAGTTGGATCTGCTCAATAATGTGCCAGCCCACTGTGTAGACAGGAGTCAGGGCAGTCATAGGGTCTTGAAAGACCATCGCAATATCTTTGCCACGGATCGAACGCATAGCGTCATCATTTTTCTTGAGTAAGTCTTCACCATTAAAGAAAACCTCGCCTGAAATGGTGGCATTTGAATCGCGCACAAGACCCATCACAGCGTTCATTGAGACTGACTTTCCAGAGCCTGATTCGCCCACGATCCCCAGAGTTTGACCCTTTTTCACCGTCAATGAAAGATCATTTACTGCACGAACGATTCCCCGTCGAGTCTGGAAACTCACATGGAGATTTTTAACTTCGAGTAAGTTCTCAGACACGTCGCACCCGAGGATCTAGAACGGCATAGAGCACATCTACTAAAGCATTCATAAAGACGACAAAGAATGAGGCATACATGACCGTTGCCATAATCACTGGAAGATCGAAGTTTTGGAGCGATTGATACGTTAAACGGCCCACGCCCTGGATACCAAAGACGACTTCAGTTAATAGTGCGTATCCACCCACGAGCGACCCAAAGTCCAAACCAAAAAGTGAGACTAGAGTTATTAAGCTCATGCGAGTGGCATGCTTATAGAGAATTCGTGTTTCACTAGCGCCTTTTGCACGTTCGGTCTTTATGTAATCCTCACTCATCACCATTCGAATTTCATTACGGAGCACGCGCACATAGATACCGGCGTACAAAACAGCCAGAGTCAGCCACGGAAAAAGTAAGTGCAAAAACCATTGAAAAGGATTATCGGTAATCCCGACATATCCAAGTTGGGGCACCCATCTAAAGACTGAGTTATGCAGCTTGGCCTGAGTAAATAGGTTAACCACTTCACCTAACCAATAGACAGGCAGTGAGATTCCAATGATTCCTAAGAAGCCAATTGTGGGATCAATCCACTTTCGCCTACTGCTCGCTGCTTTAATTCCAAAAAAGATTCCCAGTCCCAGCCAGATGATTGCCGCTCCGATAACTAATGAGAGTGTTGCAGGAATGGCCTGGGTTAACTGCGGAATTACTTTTGCTCCACGATTGACATATGAGGTTAAGTCCTGTGACACAAAGAGATGGCGCATCATGGACAAGTAGCGAATTGGAAGTGGTTTATCCAGTTCAAATGAATGACGCACTTGAGCAAGAGTCTCTTGGTCTGCATTTCGTCCAGCAATTCGCGCAGCCGGGTCTACACCAGGGGTGGCAAAGAAGATGAGGAAAACTAAAATAGAAATTGATACGAGCACAAAGATCATTGCGCTTATTCGACGGGTAACAAATGCCAGCATTAGTCTCCCCTGGCGCGGGATTTAGGATCAAGTGCATCTCTAACGGCATCGCCATAAAGGTTGAGTGAGGCGGCAGTAAATGCGATAAGGATTCCAGGTGCGATGCCGACCATAGGGCGGGTATAGAGCAAGCCCAGACCGTCATTGATTATTGTTCCCCATGATGCTGCTGGAGGTTGAACACCGATAGACAAAAACGAGAGCGCCGACTCTGTAAGCATTGAGAGCGCAACAATGATTGGAATAAAAACCATCAAGCTTGGAATAATGTTTGGCAGAATTTCACGGAAAATAATCGTGGAATTTTTTGCACCGGAGCCAACAGCCGCACGGACAAAATCATTTTCTCTTAGTGCTAGAACCTGTGCACGTATCGGACGGGCAATATAAGGAACATAGACAACTCCAATAATAAAAATTGGTAGAGCAAATGATCCGGGACCTACGTGAATGAAACCAAGCGATAAGCCTGATGTGAGCAAAACTACTGAAAGGCTAATTGCTAAAAGATAAACTGGAAATGCCCAAATAATATCTAGTACTCTGGAAAATATTGCATCCACCCAGCCTCGGTAATAGCCCGAGATAATTCCAATGAGCAGCGACAAAAGAAGACACAGCAAGCCAGAGCTAACTCCAATAAAAAGTGTGCTGCGTCCACCATAAAAAAGTCGAGCAAGAACATCTCGACCTTGACTATCGGCTCCGATGAAATAATGGCTTATGTTCCACGTGGGCCCAATGGGCGTGATACCAAGTCCAAGACCTGTTGTTGATGCCTCTAGAACGGGAGTAGTTATGCCATTAACCATAATTGTTGCGTCCAGCGTGGATTCAAATGGATCGGTATGAGCAATGAAGTGTGAATAGAGCGGGGCTGTGAGCGATAGGAAAACAATTACGCCAAGTATGGCCAAGGAGATTCTGGCCCGCTTATCTTTGCGCAGAGAACGCAAAGCGATCTTCCCCGGTGATTCGGAGAAGATCGCTTCGCTACTTTCCTTCAAGGACATGAAGCTAGATTAACTTACTAAATGCATATCCGTTACTTGACGATCAACTGAGAAACGAACATCTTGTACTGAAGTGAGAACAAGTAGTTCTTCGTTCCAGATGAGATGAAGTCCAGTTGTTTTGGAGTAAATGCAACAGCTACAGGTGCATCGGCCATAACTTCTTGGTCGATTTCTCCCCACATCTTGTTAGCGGCAACAGGATCTGTTGCACCAAGAGCCTTAGCCTTCGCCATCTTCACATCAAGTGCCTTATTGCAGTAACCGGCCATGTTGATCGATGAATCTGATTTAGGCGTAAATGAGGCACAACCAAGTAGTACATCTAAGAAGTCAGAGGCGGCAGGATAATCCTGGTACCACTGAGTCACTGAGATTTGCACCTTATTCTTGGTGTTCTGGATATAGGTAAATTGAATATTTCCAGAGATTGGCTTAACAGTTGCCTTGTATCCAATTGAATTCAAGACTGACTGTAAGTAAACACCCATCTGCTTATTAACATCATCATCAGATACAACGATGCCGACGGCTTGACCTGCAGTACCTGACTCTTTAACAAGCTTCTTAGCAAGCTCTAGATCAGGGCCAGCCCATGCTTTGGCTGGCTTTGCTGGAGTTGCACCCTTTGTGTAACCACAGTAATCAACGTGGCCTGGGAAGTTAGGAGGCAAGAATGAACATACCGGCGCAGCCAATTGAGTGCCGCCAAAGATTTTGACCATATTCGCACGGTCAATTGCATAATTTACAGCTTGGCGAGCTTTGACGTTATTGAATGGAGCCAAATTCACGTTCATTGGCAAGTACCACATTGCTGTCAACGGATTGATGTGTACCTGTGAAGCATATTTAGTTCCAATCTCATTCAAGCGATCTGCCGGGATTGGATCAAATGCCCAGTTAGCTTGATTATTTTCAACGGCGGTAACTTGAGCAGTTGGAGTTATTCCAAACTTGAAGATAATTTGATCTGGATAACCTTGAGGTTGCGCATTGTGGTTCCACTCCTTGAAGTAAGGGTTGCGAACCATAACGAGTGATTTATTTGGGTCATACGACTTGTACATGTATGCACCCGTTGTTGGAATTATCGTTGTTCCTGCATCCTTAGATGGTGCCGATGCTGGGTTAATAACTGCGTGGGGTACGGCTAACTTTGAAAGAATCGCATCATCTGGAGCAATAATGTTGATGACAACAGTGTTAGTGGCGGCATCTACAACAACGCCTTTATCCAACTTACATGTTGCCGGAGTCTTCAAGCACACATCGGCGCCGACAATTCCATTATAGAAAGAGCCAGCAGTAGGTGATGAGACTTTAAAAATACGCTCGAATGAAGCTTTAACATCGGCAACAGTCACTGGCTTGCCATCGGAGAACTTTATTCCCTTGCGGAGTTTGAAAGTAAATGTCTTTCCACCATTACTCACGGCAGGAAGTGCTTCTGCAAGATCTGGGACAACGTTAAAAGTTGTCGCGCCAGTTCCGTAGCTAAAAGTTAGGAGGCCATCGTATGAAGCCTGATAGAGCTGCCAGAATTGTGCCGTGTAATTAACTTTTGGATCTAAAGTTCCAGCTGCTGCTTGAGCAACTAAGGTAACCGTTCCGCCAGCTTTCTTAGCATCATATGGTGCAAGTGGTGCCGAATCTGCAGCCAACGATGCGTTTGTTCCGACAATTGCGGACACAAGCAAGGCTGTAGTGGCTAGTACTGCTTTAATAATTAAAGGACGACGGTGCACGTGTTACCTCCAAAATGATCGGGTAGAGCTTGGTTATTCCTGATGAGGGATTATGCTCTCACCATATGGCCAAGTAGTCACTACCAAATGAAGAAAAGGTTGGGTATGGGATCAACTAGTAAAGCTCCTACTTTTAGTGATGCAGCACACTATCTCTCGCGCGAGCACCATACCTTCTCTTTTGCCGCATCTCACTCCCCCGCACTGACCGTTTCACCCGGTGAACTCATCCATGTCCAAACGTGGGATTGTTATAAAGGTGCCATAACCAATGACATCGATGCGCTCTTGCCAATACCTGATACTGAGATCAATCCGGCGACTGGGCCAATCTATGTTCGTGGCGCCCAACCTGGTGACACCATCTCGGTCACGATTCACGATATTAAACCAGCTCTGCGTGGTGTTGCCCGAACATATCCGGGAAATGGTCAACTACAACATTTAATTGAAAAACCTTATGCCCGTTTCTTTGATGTTGTAAATGGTTTAGTCACGATGAATGAACAGGTTTCATTTCCTTCTGCGCCGATGTTAGGTGTGATCGGAGTAGCACCAGAATCAGGCGAGATTCCAACCATGCCAGCAGGAAAACACGGTGGCAACCTCGATAATAATCTCAATGGAATTGGTGCAACGATTCATTTACCAGTCAAACATCTAGGTGCGCTGTTAGGAATTGGGGACATGCATGCATCAATGGGTGATGGTGAAATCTGCGGAACAGGTATTGAGATATCAGGCGATGTCTTAATTTCAATTGCGTTAATAAAAGGAGTTGGCACAGATTATCCAGTTACTGAGAATGCCTCCTCATGGGTTACCCATGGTGTTGCAGTCAATGATTTACCCGCGGCCCTTCAAGTTGCTTGTGAGGAAGCGGCGCAACTTCTTGTTAAACATTGGGGTTTCACCATAGAAGACGCCTTTATTTTCTTATCAGTACAAGGTAACCTCGGTATCGCACAAGCCGTTCACCCTAGTTCTGGCACGGTTATTGCAAAAATGGTGGTCCCAAAGATCCCTGCTTGCCCTTCACCCTTTAAGATTTAATAACAACCAACAACTGACTAAGGAGTAGCAATGTCTGTTACAACAATGAAATGGCAACATGGTGAAACGTGGTATCGCATCGTTGGAGATGTTAAAAATGGCAAGACTCCCGTTGTTTTGGCCCATGGTGGTCCCGGAGCTGGCCATAACTACCTGATTGCAATTGCCGACATCATCGCTCAATCTGGTCGTGCAGCAATACTCTACGACCAAATAGGGTGCGGAAATTCCACTCACTTACAAGAAAAACCTAAAGATTTTTGGAGCCCAGAACTATTTATGGAAGAGCTCACCTTGCTAGTCAAACATTTGGGCATTGACAAGGATTATGCAGTACTTGGGCAATCGTGGGGTGGCATGCTTGGAATGCAATTCGCAACGCATCGCCCAAGTGGGCTCAAAGTGTTGGTCGTATGTGACTCTCCGGCGGGTATGGGGCTCTGGGTTAGTGAGGCTAATAAACTGCGCGATCAACTGCCTCCAGAAGTGCAAGCAACTCTTTTGAAGCATGAGGCCGATGGAACCACAGAGTCAGAGGATTATGTAAATGCAGTCAACTTGTTTTATGAGCGCCACTTATGTCGCGTACCAATGCCACCAGATGTGGCTGCATCTTTTGAACAAATGGCTCTAGATCCAACGGTTTACCACACAATGAATGGTCCATCAGAGTTCCATGTCGTTGGCTCGCTCAAGACTTGGGATATTCATGATGAACTAAAAAAGATTAACGTTCCAACATTGATAGTTAGCGGAGCCTACGATGAAGCAACTCCTGCGATGGTGCAGGAGATTCATCGGCGCATTCCAGGATCGGTATGGGAGCTCTTTCCTGAATCTTCACACATGCCACACATCGAGGAGCCTGCACGCTTTAAAAGAATTGTGAACGCTTTTCTTGACGCAAAGCTCAATAACTAATGTCTCGAGCTTAGTTAGTTTTATTTGATAAAAGTTGGCTTCAAAAAACCTAGATCTAGGGCACGCTCGATCTGAGCTAGGGCGCTAACTAAAACGATCTCATCGTTAGCCTTTGCTACAACGCCTAAACCAACGGGCAGGCCTTCGGTAATGCCCATAGGAATGGTGCCAATCGGTGTACCTGCGATTGCAGGGGCCATGGTGATCCAACTGTTATCACCATAATCATCGCCCTTACCTAATGTACTAACCCATGCCGGTGAGTACGTTGCACCGATCAAAACATCGACATCGGTAAAACCTTTAGCAAGTGTTCTCTGTGCCCAGGCTAAATTGCGTGCACGCTTTGCCTTATAGGCATTATTGCGCCCACCCAATTTAATCGCCTTATCAAATAACTCTTGAGCAAAGTATTTAAGTTCACTCTCCTTATGTGCACTGTTATAGGCAACCAGATGTGCCAGAGATTTCAGCGATGTATCGGCACGCTTACTCAAATAGGCGCCCAT
>CAFBQE010000002.1_pt1 | contig 35227 bp, 37 predicted proteins | sample 7269911 | NCBI WGS metagenome assembly CAFBQE01 (sample SAMEA6814173, study PRJEB35770) | uncultured Actinomycetes bacterium | biome: Freshwater; feature: Freshwater reservoir; material: water | place: Czech Republic | collected 2016-11-09 | depth 30m m
GAATTGTCGATTTAGCGCTCAAACGTCAAACCTCTTTCTAGATATGCGTGGGAGCCTACGCGTTACACAGATTGCAGGCAACTGTGAAGTAGGGTGCGCTCATGGATTTATCGATGGAGGAGTCTAGGGATGTTAACGCCGCTAGTAGCGGCGCCTTCTCAGTCCACCTCGAAAACTTCGATGGCCCCTTTGATCTTCTGCTGCAACTCATATCACGCCACAAGATGGATATCACTGAGATATCTCTGAGTCTTGTCACCGATGAGTTCATCTCATTTATACGCTCCCTCGAACAGAGCGGGCAGGGATGGCGTCTGGATCAAGCTACCGAGTTCTTAGTGGTGGCGGCTACGCTCTTGGATTTGAAAGCGGCGCGCCTTCTTCCGAGTGGTGAGGTCGATGATGAGGAGGATCTAGCCCTTCTTGAGGCCAGAGATATCCTTTTTGCCCGTCTTTTACAGTATCGCGCCTTCAAGGAGATCGCCGCGACCTTTGCCGATCGGATAGCACTATCTGATAAATCCTTTGCCCGTGTGGTCGCCTTAGAGGCAGCTCTGAGCGCCCTACTTCCCGAGGTCCTGATAGGTGTGGGACCAGCGCGATTTGCAGCAATCGCTGAGCGTGTTTTGACCCCCAAAAGCTCTCCGGTGGTCAGTGTTGAGCATCTGCATCTACCCCTTGTAAGCGTTATGGAGGAGTCTAAGCGCGTTGTAGAGGCTCTACGTAGGTCAACCTCCCTCTCTTTTAGAAACCTCATAGCCGATGCCGATACGACCCTAGTAATCGTTGCTCGTTTTCTAGCTCTGCTCGATCTCTACCGCCAAGGTGTTCTACGCTTTAATCAGGTGATTGCCCTGGGGGAGCTTCAAATTTCATGGACGGGCTCACTCGATGGCGAGGTTGAGGTCAGTGATGAGTTCGATATTCCAGTAATCCTTGAAGATCAGATAGAGGAAAGTAGCGATAATGTCTAATGTAGAGGTTGAACGTTCAATTGAGGCGATTTTAATGGTCGTTGATGAGCCGGTTACGGAGATAACCCTGGCCCAGGTTTTGGAGCGTACCGTCGATGAGATCGATGCCGCCCTGGCTAGATTAGCCAGTAGTTATGAGGATCGAGGCTTCGCCCTCAAGAAGATCGCTGGGGGATGGCGCTTCTATAGCCACCCCGATCTCTCTAGCGTTGTGGAGAAGTTTGTTCTCGATGGTCAGCAGTCGCGCCTTACCCAGGCCGCCCTTGAAACACTCTCAGTAGTGGCCTACCGCCAACCCGTTTCCCGGGCACGGGTCTCTGCTATCCGCGGGGTGAACGTAGAGGCGGTTATGAAGACGCTTATTACCCGTGGCCTGGTTGAGGAGTCGGGCCTTGAGCACGAGACCGGAGCGATTTTGTATATGACAACGAGCTACTTTTTAGAGAGGTTAGGGCTGAACTCACTTGAGGATCTACCAGCTCTAGCCCCGTATCTACCCAATCTCGATGGCCTGGATGATATTTTGGATTCGCTTACCGAGTAAGGCTTCGGCTAGACTCTCCTTGACAGTCGGGAGACAGCCATGGGCGATATGCGCCTTAATAAGATCATCGCAGATGCTGGCATCACAAGTCGTCGCGGTGCAGATGAACTCATAGCCTCCGGCCGTGTCACGGTCGATGGTCTCGCGATTCGTGAGATGGGCGCCAAATTCGACCCAGATAAGACTCAAGTGGCAGTTGATGGTGAGACAATAAAGCGTTTTTTGACTAAGAGTTATCTTGCACTTCATAAACCTAAGGGTGTTTTGTCTACCATGTACGACCCTGATGGCCGTCCCTCACTGAGTGATTTTATCGACCTGCGCAGGGAGAGATTATTCCATGTCGGCCGCTTAGATAAGGACTCAGAGGGCCTCATTCTTCTGACAAATGATGGCGATTTAACTTTTAGAGCTACGCACCCATCTTTTGGTCTGGAGAAGACATACATTATTGAATACGATGGAAAACTCCCATCCGGAGTTGATAAAGCTCTTCTCAAGGGCGTTGAGCTCGAAGATGGTATGGGTAGAGTTTTAAGTTTTAAGGAGCTTTCATCTACCTGGATTGAGGTCACGATCCACGAGGGCAGGTATCACATAATCCGTCGTTTGATGGAGGCCGTTGAGGTCGATGTTCTGCGATTGATACGTACGAAGTTCGGACCTATCTCTCTGGGAGATACGCCTGAAGGGCGCTGGCGAGATCTCAATAGCGGGGAATTAACAAATCTACGTAACGTTTTAGGGATTTAACGGCTTTACGGTAAATCGATATTTCATCTTATATCTATATAACGGTTTATCGATATTAAAATTGATAAAGTATATTTATCGATAATCATTACGCACAGAAGCCCTATTAACTACCGATAAGTCGATAATTTAATTGTTGGTGGTTCGAAAGGGATTTAAGTAAGGGGTCAAATGAAAAGTAGTAAAAAGGTTTAATCGATATATAAACAAAACTCTTAGCAGAGTTTCAATTGCCCACGAAAAATGGGTAGGAAAGGTACCCTTATCCCATGGTTATTAGAGCTATACGCGGAGCGATACAGGTGCGCTCAAATACGCCAGAGGCTATCGGCGAAGGCGTCAAAGAGCTCATGAGTGCGATTATGAGCTCTAACTCTTTAACGCCCGATCAGGTTATCTCCGTTTTCTTTACATCTACTCCAGATCTAACGGCCGCTTTCCCAGCAGCTGCCGCTCGTGAGATCGGCTTTGAGGCAGTGCCACTGATTGGGGCTGTCGAGGTAGATGTTCCGGGAGCCCTCGATAAGGTGATTCGCGTGATGGTTCACTGCCAGAACAGCGCAGTTGAGGCCTCGCATATCTATCTCCATGGCGCTCAATCCCTGCGCCGGGATATCGCTCAATAATGCTCACCCAGGTACGCATCGTTGGATCAGGGCTCATAGGAACATCGATCGCCCTAGGACTATGCGCTCATGGCATTCGTTGTCAGATGGTCGATAGCGATCCGGCGGCAGAGCGCTTAGCCAATGATCTGACTGGTCGAGAAAAAACCGATTCTCCCGAGTTAGTAATCTTTGCTCTGCCCTCACATGCCATACCCCAGGTCATCGAAGCAGAGTTTGCATTAAACCCAAACTCGACGTTTATGGATGTTGGTAGTGTAAAAAATGAACCTTTACTTTACGTTAAAGCATCATCGCTTCCATTGGAGCGCTTCGTTCCCACTCATCCCATGGCAGGCCGTGAGATAGGGGGAGCCGCCGCTGCTAGGGGCGATCTCTTTGCAACACGCAGTTGGGTGATTACCCCCGATGCCTCCTGCTCGAAGGAGAGCATCGCCCTTGTTACCGAGCTTATTGAACTACTTGGAGCAAGCGTGATTGAACTGCCAGCCGATGAACATGATCGCGCCGTGGCAGCTATCTCTCATCTCCCGCAGATAACGGCCAGTCTCCTAGCTCAAAGCCTGAACTCAACTCCCAGCAACTGGCTAGAGCTTGCAGGAACTGGGCTTCGCGATACGACCAGGATTGCCGCCTCTGATCCGGGGCTCTGGAGTGAGATTATTTACTCCAATAGAGCCGAAATCGCTCCGCTTGCAAGGAAAATGCATGAGGCCTTAGGTGAGCTCATAGCAGAGCTTGATGACAAATCGGCCATTGCGCAGTTTATTGATCGCGCAGGTATAGGTAGAGCGCGTATTCCGGGTAAACATGGAGGCAAAGCACGCGCCTACGCCTATCTTCCAATTGTTATCGATGACAAACCTGGCCAGCTAGCTGCAATCTTTAATGAGTGTAAATCTATCTCTGTGAACGTTGAAGACTTAACTATCGAGCACTCACCAGGTCAGTTAAGCGCACTCATAATGTTGGCGCTCTCATCAGCGGATGCGCAGTTGTTGTCGGATCATTTATCTGCGATCGGATGGAATGTTCATCCGATTCTTAATTAGAAGTAGGCTCATCACATGGGCATAGTCGTAGCGATAGATGGCCCCAGTGGTGCGGGTAAATCAAGCACATCGCGAGCAATTGCTATTCGCGCAGGTTGGAATTATTTAGATACTGGAGCCTTGTATCGAGCAGTAACGTGGATTGCACTTGAAAGTAAGGCAGAAACTGCACAAGAAATCATCTCTGCGATGAAATCTATGCCCATCCGTTTTGTCTCTGATCCTCATGATCCTAATATTTTTGCAGGAGATACGCAGATTACGCATGCGATACGTGGCGCATCAGTAACTGAGAATGTCAGTCGCATCAGTGCTATGCCTGCGATTCGACATGAGCTCCTGAGTATTCAACGTTTGATTATTGATCGCGCCGAAAAAGGTATCGTGGTCGAGGGTCGGGATATTTCCACAGTTGTAGCACCAGATGCTGCTTTAAAGATTTATTTGACAGCGGATTTAGATGCTCGCGCAGTGCGTCGTGAGAATGAAACCGAAGATAAAACTATTGATGTTCGTACCTCTTTGGATACGCGCGATGCTATTGATTCCTCACGCGAAGTTTCTCCACTTGCCATGGCTCTCGATGCAGTTGAAGTGGACTCAACATATTTAGATTTAGATGAAACAATAGAGCGAATTTGGGAGTTACTACGCGAGCGTTCATTACTCGGTCTGCCCATTGTTGCAATACTGGGTCGCCCAAATGTTGGTAAATCAACGTTAATTAACCGCTTTATCGGTCGACGCGAGGCGATTGTTGAAGATACTCCAGGTGTAACTCGCGATCGCGTGCAGTATGAATGCGAATGGGGCGGTCGTCGATTTATAGTTATGGATACAGGCGGGTGGGAAGCAAAACCCGATGGGATTTCAATTCAAGTCAGCGCCGGAGCCGAGATTGCAATGGAAGAGGCCGATGTTTTAGCCTTTGTTGTCGATGCCCAAGTAGGTGCCTTAGATGAGGATGACATTCTCGTTCAACGACTGCGCAAAGCAAAGAAGCCATTAATTTTAATTGGTAACAAGGTTGATGGTGAGCGCGAGGAGTCTGAAGCTCATGGATTATGGAGTCTTGGACTTGGCGAGCCATATTTTGTTTCCGCTTTACACGGGCGTGGAAGTGGTGATCTACTCGATCACATAGTTACAGAGCTTCCTGAAGTTGGGGGAGCCCAAACTCAAGATGGATATCGCAAGATTGCTTTAGTCGGTCGTCCAAATGTAGGTAAGTCTTCTCTCCTTAATGCTCTAGCTGGAGAGAACCGTTCAATCGTTGATGATGTAGCGGGTACAACTCGCGATCCAGTTGATGAGTTAATAGAGTTTGCGGGGTCGACCTGGCGATTTATCGACACTGCAGGGCTAAAGAAACGCGCTAATCAGGCATCGGGTACTGATTACTACGCATCCTTGCGTACTCAAAGCGCACTTGAGCGTTGCGAAGTCGCGGTTGTAGTTTTAGATGCATCTGAACCAATCACTGAACAAGATCTTCGTGTCATAACCATGGTAGAAGAGGCAGGAAAAGCGATGGTCATTGTGATGAACAAATGGGATTTAGTTGATGAGGATCGACGTGATCAACTGGATCGCGAAATAGATAGACATTTAGATCAAGTTGAATGGGCACAGCGCGTCAATGTTGCGGCAAAGACAGGTTGGCACCGAGATCGTTTAGCTCCAGCGATTCGCACAGCCTTGGATAGCTGGGAGCGACGTGTCCCGACTGCCAAACTCAACTCATTCCTCGGAGCGCTGATCGGTGCGACCCCACCACCAGTTCGTGGCGGCAAGCAGCCCAAGATCTATTACGCCACCCAGGCAGGGATCGCCCCTCCCAAGTTTGTGGTCTTTTCAAGTGGCTGGATCGAAGCCTCCTACCGTCGTTTCATTGAGCGGCGTCTGCGCGAAGAGTTTGGCTTTCCTGGTACACCTGTTCAAGTCGCGATCCGTGTAAAAGAGCGCGACTAAAACTATGAACAGCTCCATTTTTACTATCCCTAACGCTCTTACTTTTTTACGTTTCTGCGGAATTCCACTATTTATATACCTCACCTTGAATCTTCATGCCGATGGATGGGCTATCGCTGTTCTTGCAGTGGGGGGAGCCACCGATTACTTCGATGGAAAGTTGGCACGGGCCTGGGGACAGACCTCGCGCTTTGGTGAGATCGCTGATCCAGCGATCGATCGCCTCTATATTCTCGCGATCTTGGTCGTTTTTCTCATCCGTCAGGTCGTTCCTATCTGGCTAATCGCTGCGATACTTCTGCGAGATGGTGTACTTGCTTTACTGACTATTGAACTAAAGCGTCGTGGCCGTGGAACGCTGAAGGTCACCTACTTGGGCAAGGCTGCGACCTTTAACCTGATGTACGCCTTTCCATTTCTACTACTTGCGACAATGGATAGCGCCTTTGGCTCCCTTGCATTTGTGCTGGGGTGGAGTTTTGCTATCTGGGGCGTTGCCCTCTACATTTCTACAGGTCTTAGTTATTCACGCGAAGCTATTTCACAGATAAGAGGTGGACATGTCATCAGCTCCTGAGAATCTGCAGTACACAAAAGAGCATGAGTGGGTATTGGCAGATGCCAGTATCTACACAATGGGTATAACTGATTATGCACAGTCGGCCCTTGGTGACATCGTTTACGTGCAGCTACCAAAGATCGGAGAGAGTGTTAGCGCCGGAACAGTCTGCGGTGAGGTTGAATCAACAAAATCAGTCTCTGAGATCTTTGCACCGGTCACAGGTGTAGTGAGTGCGATAAATGAACCGTTATCGAATGCTCCAGAGTTAATCAACTCCGATCCCTATGGCGCTGGGTGGCTTATGAAAATTGAAATAACCGCTCCACCAACCGAGCTTTTAACGGCTAGCGAATACGCTGCTTTGACGGCTTGACCAAAGCCTCTTCTGCCTTTAATCTCAGCTTAAGGTTGAGAGTAGAGGAGGCAGTGTGGAAAACTCCAAAAGTGAACCCACTAGCGTTCTTCATCTCTCATCGAGAGAGGTCAGCACTTCCCCTGCTGCAGTTCTCGATGAGTATCTAGCAACTCTGTCGCAGGCAGATCGTTCAGTTGTTAGTGAGATTCAGCTATCTAACGGCGAGAAGGCGATGTTTCTTATCAACCGAGGAGAGAGTAAGGGCGCAAGATTTCTTATCACTCATGAGGGAGCAACAGTTGGGCGATCTCCATCGAGTGGGGTTTTTCTAGATGATGTAACTGTCTCTAGAGCTCATGCAGTTGTTGAAAAAAAAATTACAGCTTTTGTGCTGCGTGACTCTGGATCTCTCAACGGAACCTATGTCAACAATGAATCAATAAGTGAAATTGTTTTGAAAACAGGTGATCAGATTCAAATCGGAAAGTTCCACTTGCTTTTTGTATGCGATCACGGTAAGAGTAAATAGACGATGCGATTTCTAACAGGGGAGTTCTAATGGCAGTTCCAGCGCGTGCCTACTTAAGTATCGGTGAGGTTCTCAACCGTTTACGTGGCGATTTCTCAGATATCACGATCTCGAAGATTCGCTTCTTAGAGTCAGAGGGATTGATTGAGCCGCAGAGAACACCATCGGGCTATCGTAAATTCACAAGCTCAGATCTAGAGCGTCTGCGATATGTACTACTTGCACAGCGTGATCAATATCTACCGCTGAAGGTTATTAAAGATAATCTCGATGCAATGGATAGAGGTTTACAGCCAGCCGCGGTTGGGGGAGTCGCATACCCAGCGATCTCACTTGCAACCGTAGATGGTCAGATGAGTCCGGGAGCCTTTGCTGAAATCAGCGAGATGCGCTTATCGCGCGATGAGCTTTTAAAGAACTCTGGCCTAAGTGATGATCAGCTCGTTGAGATTGAGAGTTATGGTCTCATTGCACCACGTGGTCGCCATTACGATGGAGATGCCCTAGCGATTGCAAAGGCCGTTACTGAAATGGCAAGTTTTGGAATTCAATCTCGCCACCTGCGCTCATTTAAATCAGCTGCAGATCGCGAGATCGGTTTAATCGAACAGGTTATTACTCCATTGCTTCGTCAAAAATCAACAGAGTCTAAAGCTCGCGCAGAAGAGGTTCAGAAAGAGATCGCCTCACTCTCGATTCGTTTACATGCCGCTCTTGTTCGTGGCGGACTCCATCGTCTTCGCCCATAAACCATGTTTATAGGAATGGAGGTAGTCGGCGTCCGCGTTGAGATGCCCTCTAACCAACCAATTCTTCTCTTGAAAGAGATTGATGGCTCTCGGTTTTTACCGATTTGGGTCGGTGCAAGTGAGGCCAGTGCAATCGCCTTTGCTCAGCAGGGCGTTGAACCTCCCCGTCCGCTGACACATGATTTAATGCGCGAGATCGTTGAGAGCCTTGATGCAACACTGACAGCGGTGCATCTGACCGAGATGAGAGATGGCGTTTTCTATGCCAACCTCATTATCCGTTCTGGGGGATCATCGACTACGACAATTTCTGCTAGACCCTCCGATGCTATTGCCCTTGCACTTCGCACCCATAGCAATATCTTGGCTAGCTCCGAGCTACTAGATGACGCAGGGATTGAGATTCCAGCCCAAGAGGGCGGGAGCGAGAACCAAGAGGTCGAACGATTCAGAGCCTTTCTGGAGGAGATTAACCCTGATGATTTCGCGGGATAGGCGTAAAACACTCAATCTCTAGTAGAGGTTTGGACCGTGTCGGTTATTGAAAGAGCGGGCCCACTGCTTTAGATTTATCAGCACTCCCCAAGAGAATCGAGCACTACGTGACTTCCCATGATTTAGAGATTGGCTACCGCGGCGCTACTGCATGTTCGGCCGCTGGAATCACCTATCGCCAGTTGGATTATTGGGCACGAACATCGTTAGTTGAACCAAGTATCCGCACCGCAAGTGGCTCCGGAACGCAACGCCTCTACGGCTTTCGCGATATTTTAGTTTTGAAGATCGTCAAACGCTTACTGGATGCTGGAGTATCACTACAAAATATCCGTACCGCCGTTGATCATCTGCGCGGTAGGGGAGTCACAGATCTAGAGCGCATTACCTTGATGAGTGATGGAGCATCTATCTATGAGTGCACGAGCTCTGATGAGATTATCGATTTACTAGCTGGTGGCCAAGGAGTCTTTGGTATCGCGGTGGGTAAGGTCTGGCACGAGGTCGAGGGTTCACTACTGACACTTCAGGGCGAGATTAATGGCCAGTTAATAAGTGGCCAAGATAACGATGAGCTCTCCTTACGTCGTAAGAGTAAAGGCGCTTAAACCTAATACTCTACCTCTACCAAAACCAAGCAGGGGAGCGGTGATGACGTACAACGGTGAGCGCTTTGCAAAGCGACATATTGGACCATCCTCATCTGACGTTTCAGAGATGTTGCAGCTGCTGGGTTACCAAGATATTGAAGCTTTCATAAGCGATGTAATTCCTGCAAATATTCATATCGCTAAGAAACTTTCACAGGTTTTAGACTCAGCAAAGAGTGAAGTAGCTGTAATCGCCGAACTTCGCGAGATCGCTTCACAGAATCAAGTCTTTACATCGCTTATTGGTGGCGGTTACTACGGAACAATTACACCACCTGTCATTAAGCGAAATGTTTTAGAAAACCCAGCCTGGTACACGGCCTACACGCCATACCAACCAGAGATCTCACAAGGCCGTCTCGAAGCAATATTTGCCTTCCAAACTGTTATCTGCGATATGACGGCGCTCTCTTTATCAAATGCGTCAATGCTGGATGAGGGAACTGCTGCAGCAGAAGCTATGACTCTAGCGCGACGTACCTCAAAGGCTGGCGATGATGCAGTCTTTCTCATCGAAGAACATCTACACCCGCAAACAAAGGCAGTGGTGCAGACTCGCGCAAAGCCGCTAGGGATTAAGGTTATTGAAGTCGATGCGGGCCATGTAGCGCGTGATGGTTTCGATCAAGAGTTTTTTGGTTTACTGGTTCAGTACCCAGATACAACTGGGGAGATTTGTGACTACGCCAATGTGTCTGAGTATGCGCACTCAAAAGGAGCGTTGGTAATAGCGGCCACCGATCTCTTAGCGCTGACTTTAATTAAAGCACCAGGGGAGTGGGGCGCTGACATTGCAGTTGGCTCTGCTCAGCGCTTTGGAGTGCCGATGGGATTTGGTGGACCGCACGCTGGATTTATCGCAGTGCGTGCTGGTTTAGAGAGATCGCTGCCAGGTCGATTGGTTGGTCAGAGTGTGGACTCTCACGGCAATCCCGCTTTTCGATTGGCTTTGCAAACTCGCGAACAACATATTCGCCGCGATAAAGCGACTAGCAATATCTGCACGGCCCAAGTTTTGCTTGCAAATATGAGCGCCTTCTACGCGATGTGGCACGGACCAGTTGGCCTACGTGAAATTGCAGAGCGAGTACATGGTTATGCATCCCGCCTGCACAAGGCTTCTGCCTCACGTAATCGAAATATCTTCGATACGGTAACAATAGATGTCGCTGATGCGCAAGCGATTCATAAGCTTGCACTCTCCAAAAAAATTAACTTCGGTCGCATCTCAGATACACAGATTCGAATTTCTTTCGATGAGACCACGACCGATGACTCCTTCAATGAAGTTCTAAGAATTTTGAGCTTATCTGATGCGAAAGCAGATGCGATCACACCGTCATTTGCGCGAACTTCGAGCTATCTGACCCATCCTGTTTTCAATACGTATAGATCTGAAACATCGATGATGCGCTATCTACGCACCTTGGCCGATCGTGATCTAGCCCTTGATCGCACCATGATTCCCCTTGGCTCTTGCACAATGAAGTTAAATGCGGCAACTGAGATGGAAGCGGTTACCTGGCCTGAGTTCTCCTCTTTGCATCCATTTGCACCGGCCGATCAGTCAAAGGGCTTACGTCTGCTTATTGATCAGCTCTCACAATGGTTGATTGAGATAACTGGCTACGACGCAGTATCGCTGCAGCCAAATGCAGGCAGCCAAGGTGAGTTCGCTGGTTTATTGGCGATTCGCAATTACCACGATTCACGTGGTGACTTCTCGCGCAATATCTGTCTTATTCCATCCAGTGCTCACGGAACAAATGCCGCTAGCGCCGTGATGGCAGGAATGTCAGTGGTGGTCGTGAACTGCGATGAAGAGGGAAACGTAAGCCTTGAAGATTTAGCGATAAAGATCGCCTTACATGCCGATGCACTTGCTGCACTGATGGTCACATATCCATCTACACATGGAGTATTTGAATCAGCGATCTCGCAAATCTGCGCGCTGATTCATGAGGCAGGCGGTCAGGTTTATGTAGATGGTGCAAATCTCAACGCTCTAGTCGGTACTGCCCAACCTGGAAAATTTGGCGCAGATGTCTCACACCTAAATCTCCATAAGACTTTCTGCATTCCTCATGGCGGTGGGGGACCAGGAGTGGGACCAGTAATCGCTAAGGCGCACCTTGCCCCATTTCTTCCTAATCACCCGTTAGATCCACTTGCTGGACCAGCTAGCGGTCCTGGACCGATATCGGCTGCGCCCTTTGGCTCTGCAAGTATTTTGCCGATTTCCTGGGCCTACATTCGCCTCATGGGGGGAGAAGGGCTAACGCATGCCACTGAAGTTGCAATATTAAATGCGAACTACATGGCTGCACGTCTCAAGGCTTCGTATCCAATTCTCTACACTGGCGCCAAAGGTTTAGTGGCCCACGAATGCATTCTCGATATTCGTGAGATAACAAAGATTTCAGGTGTAAGCGTCGATGACATTGCAAAGAGGTTGATGGACTTTGGATTCCATGCGCCCACAATGTCTTTCCCAGTTGCTGGTACTTTAATGATTGAACCAACTGAATCTGAAGATATTCTTGAGATGAATCGTTTTATCGATGCGATGATCGGTATCCGCACTGAAATCCAAGAGATTATCGATGGCAAGCAGAGTATTGATGGCTCGCCACTACGCAATGCCCCACACACGATAAGTGCGATAGCTGCAAGTAATTGGGATCGTAGTTACTCCCGTGAAACTGGAGCCTTCCCAGCAACGATTACAGGGCTCATACCCGGCGAATTGATAGGAACGAGAGGTAAATACTGGCCAACAGTTGGCCGTATCGATGGCGCATTTGGAGATCGCAACTTGGTCTGTTCCTGCGCACCGATAGAGGCCTACAGCTCATAATGGCTTTGCAACGACAGGGTTGTGGTTCTTCTGTCTTACTTTACATAATGTACATTATCGGCATTAGGTTACAACCTTTCGACCTGCTCTACCCACTATTAATAACCAGATAAAGGCTCCCACAATGCTCCAATGACCGGCTCTATCTCTTGGAGTTTGGCTATCTAGCAGCTGCACTGTTGCAAATAAATGGGCCGGCTCATGAATATCTGTTCTGGCAGTAATTTCACCCGTTGAATCAATAACGGCTGAGATTCCCGTGGTCGATACAGAGAGAAGATTTCTACCATGTTCAATAGCTCTGATCCGTGAAATCTCTAACTGTTGGGCGCTCTCTGGCGAGAATCCAAATGTTGCACTATTAGTCTGAACAACTATGAGATTTGAGGCCTGGGCTGCAGTATTCAAAATACGATCATCGATAAGTTCGAAGCAGATAATTGGTGCGATTTTAGCCGAACCTATCGCAAATATCTTTGACGAACTTCCCGGCGTAAAATCCTCAACAGAGGCGGCTAAAGGTGAGATTTTCGATGCGAGTGAGCGCAATGGAATGTACTCACCAAAGGGTGTCAGATGCTGCTTAACATAGATTTCTTGTGATGTTTTTTCCCAAAGTATCGACACATTCTGCAGATTTTCTCCTTCGCGGGACACAGCCCCGATGATCAAAGGCGCAGGAAAAGAATTTAGCGTTTTCTTCACATCATTGTTGGTAAATGGATCCACATCAACTGCGTTCTCCGGCCAGAGAATAAAGTCGACATTCCCATCTTTGGCTAATGCTTTTTTTGTCTCATTTACGTGGTTGAGAAATACGGCCTTTGCCCGAGAATTAAAATCTAACCCTAACGCAGGTACATCACCTTGCACCATAAGTACTTTAACTGTACTGATGCTATTGGTATGGATTGGGATAAGAAGCAGAATAAGTGGAAGTAGCGCAAACACATGTAATCGTGCGTTGAGTAACGCAAAAAGCGTTAATGAAATACATAGAACTAATGCACTCAATCCAACGGCTCCCCCAATCGCTGCTATAGAACTATAAGGAGCATCGGCCTGTGAATAAGCAATACGCATCCAACCAAAGCCACCAAATGGAAAGCTGCCACGAACTTGCTCAAGGAGCAGGAAGATAAAAGGGTATAGGGCTACTCCATATTTGTGTGCAAAGCCAAGGGGTATAAAAAGAACGGCCTCTCCCACCGCAAGAATTGTCCAAGGCATTGAACCTACGTAAATACCTGTCCAGTGCAGTGCTATCGCGCTAAAGAAAAGAGCGAATAGGAATGAGTTAAGAAAAGGACGAGTTGATCGCTTGATGCAAAAGATGTGAAGCGCAATAGCGATAGGTGCCAGCCACCACACCGAGAACGGGGCGAAGGCACCGCTCAAAATAACGCCGCTGAAGATAGCGAGAAGGATATTTACCAACCGAGCGCACTGATCAAGCGATCAACGCTGGCACCAAGACCGTAACGCTCCTTAAACTGGTAGATACTAGAAAGATCTGCAGGAGCCTTAGGCATTGCTAAATCAATCTTTGGTAAGGCAACGTTGCGTGCTACCTGAACAACGGTAGGTGCAATCTTTAAATAATCCACACCCGCGATGATTTTCTTAGCTAAAGAGTCACTCAAGGATTCGTGGCCAGCATGAGCTGCCGCAATAGCCTCATCAACGTTGGCGAAATTGCTAGCGATAAGAGCTGCCCCCTTTTCGCCGATACCACGTACACCAGGTAATCCATCAGATGGATCACCTCTAAACATTGCAAAGAGGGCATAACGCTCCCCCGGGATCTGATATTTTTCAGATACATATTTTAAATCAACTAAATCATGGGCCGATACTCCCTTAGCCAGATATACAACTTTAATATCACGTTTATCATCAACCATCTGGAAAAGATCCCTGTCTCCAGTAACGATTCGAATTGGACCTTTCTCAACTTCGGCATACGTGGCCATCACATCATCGGCCTCAAAATCATCGACACCAACGACTGGAATACCGAAGAGATCCAGGAGATCTAAGAGAATCGGAATCTGCGGGGTGAGCGTCTCGGGCTCCTCCTCTTCATCACCCTCCTCCTCTAGGCGATTGGCCTTGTAGTCGGGAAAAAGTTCAACGCGCCACGTTGGGCGCCAATCCCCGTCTAAACATGCAACGATGCGATCAGGTTTGTAAATGCCGATTAAACGCGCACTCATATCGATAAAGCCGCGAACTGCATGTATAGGAGTTCCATCGGGGGCGAGCAAAGTGTCGGGCATTCCGTAATAAGCGCGATACCAGAGCGATGCGCTATCTAAAAGCATCAGCGTCATACTTCACCCATGAGGTAGGCAACAACTCCACGATCGATCCGCTTAACGGCATCTTTACATACTGGACGAAGTTTTTGACTGGCACCTGCGATCTGATTAAGTAAATCAATTAACTGCTTGGTAGAGCGAACGAAATCCCCCACCGACATATCACTGCCTTTGAGAACACGCTGTAACGATCCTCCGCTGGCCCACTTGTATGCAATCCAACAAAAACCAGCATCTGGTTCGCGTTGAGTTTTAACACCGTACTGTGTTTCGATCTCCTCTAACTGTGCCCAAATGGCGATCACCTCTGTTAGCGCCGATGAGACTTTAGGACTAGGCATTTTAGGTGCTAAGTTTTCAGCCGAACGCGATTCAAAAATCATGCATGAAACGATGGATAAAAGCTCAACTGCATTAAGTTCATCGAAGAGACCACACCGTATTGATTCGGTGAGAAGTAGGTCGGATTCGGCATAGATCTTTGTCAAGATTTTCCCTTGCTCTGTCGGCTTTTCACCCTCAATATAATTAAGGTGATTAAGGACCTGACAGATTTGATCAAATGTCTTAGCGATTACATTCGTACGACTTTCAACACGTGTACGAAGACCTTCATTCTCTCGGTTGAGGCGACCAGCTCGCTCGGCAAAGCGGGCATGATCTTCACGCTCATTGCAACTATGACAACTGTGGTTACGAAGAGATTTTCGAAGATCCCCTAAATCACTCTCTAGACGAGCACGTTGTCGATTATCAAAGGTTTTCTTTTGATCCCGGCGACTAAGGAGTACTTCAACCTCTTTGATTTCACGACGAATACTGGCGTAGTCGATGAAATCTCCGAGATGACAGATGGCATTGAGCAGTATCTCCTCAATCGCACCTTCATTTTTTCGTATCTGTCGCGATAGACCCACCACCGCGCGATCGGCCTGGAACTGGGCAAAGGATGATTCAAGAGAACGACGTGCACGCTCTCGACCGAATTGTGCGATGAGATTAATTGACATGTTATATGAGGGTGCAAATGATGAGCGCAGCGGATATGTACGAGTCGATGCCAGACCGGCGGCAGCTGCAGAATCAACGGTTGGGGACCATTGAATAACTGCATTACCCTCAATATCAATACCGCGGCGACCGGCACGACCTGTTAATTGTGTGTACTCCCCCGGAGTAATTGGAACATGTGCCTCACCGTTGAATTTAACTAGTTTTTCCAAGACAACGGTGCGTGCCGGCATATTAATTCCTAGTGCAAGAGTCTCTGTCGCAAACACAGCCTTGACTAAACCCCTCTGAAATAGATCTTCGACTGCGCCCTTAAAACTTGGCAATAAACCCGCATGATGGGCTGCGATTCCGCGCTCTAGAGCGGTCAACCAATCACTAAAGCCCAAGACCTCTAAATCCTCTGCCGCGATATTGGCCGTGTATTTAAGGGCTATAGCCTTTATCTCAGTGCGCTCATCCGGTGAAGTTAATCGAATCCCTGCTACCAGACATTGTTTTACAGCGGCGTCGCAACCAACACGTGAGAAAATGAAGGTTATAGCTGGCAGCATATTCTCATCAGCAAGTTTTTCTATGATGTCAGCGCGAGATAAACGCTCTTTTTGTTCACTGTATCGTCCGCGACGGTGTCTATCCATCGATGATTTGCGCATCGCCTCGCGCTCTCGCCGCAAGATTTCAGGATTAATCACACCCTCTCGTTCAAAGAGATCCATCATACGATTACCGATAAGCACATGTTGGTAGAGCGGAATCGGTCTGATCTCACTAACTATCACCGTTGTGTTTCCACGAACTTCACCGAGCCATTCACCAAACTCCTCAGCGTTGGAAACCGTTGCAGAAAGCGAGATTACTTGGACACTCTCCATCAAATGGATGAGGACTTCCTCCCAAACGGCGCCGCGAAACTTATCGGCTAAGTAATGAACCTCATCCATCACAACATATCCCAAGTTGGTAAGTGTAGAAGAACCGGCATACAGCATATTTCGCAGTACTTCGGTCGTCATGACCAAGATATCTGCCTCGCTATTAATACTTGAATCTCCCGTTAGCAAACCAACTCGATCCTCGCCAAATTTCGCCACGAACTCAAAGTACTTTTGATTAGAGAGAGCCTTAATCGGAGTTGTATAGAAACATTTCTTTCCTAAATTGAGAGCAAAATAGGCGGCAAACTCTCCGACCACCGTCTTTCCAGCACCGGTTGGTGCTGCTACAAGAACACTATTTCCCTCTTCCACGGCATGAACTGCGGCGATTTGGAATGGATCAAATTCAAAATCAAAGGTAGCGAGAAACTCCTGTGTTATGGGGTGAGCAGTGCGTAGCTTCGCTGCTGCAAATTTTTCCGCAGGTGTTGTCACGGAATCCATGTCAACATCGCCTTTGGTATGCACTGCGCAGATATAGGTAGTGGGCCGATACGCTCTCCATCGGCATAGGCAACTGCATCGGCTGATATTTTTACACTGGAACTGCGTACAATCTCAACAGCTGGGTGTGTCACATGTGTTCCCTTGAAGACACGTGGGAAAACTTTTAGGAATTCTATTTTTGACACTGGATGTAGAACCATGACATCAAAGAGTGCATCCGCAATATCTGCATCAGGACAGACCAACATCCCTCCACCGTAACTTCGACCATTTGCTACCGCAATTAGCATCGCTTCCGTTGAAATACTGCGATCATCTAGGGTTATCTCGTAATGTCGTGGCTTGAATCGCGGTAGTTCGATAGCAATAGCTGCATTGTATTTCATGGGTCCTTTCGGCCATGACATTGTGTTCGCCCTCTCATTTACCATTGAATCAAAGCCAGTTGATAAAACAGCACCAAACCACTCACCATCGACTAAGCCCAGATCAATCGACTTCGGCGCCGTTGAGATGATTGCCTCCAGGTAGGGATCTATATGTTCAAGAGACCATCCCAAACTTCGAACGAAGTCATTTCCTGTTCCCGCTGGAATAACCGCTAGTGGTATCTGTGCTGGAGTAGTTTTCTGCAGGACGATGTGGGCTAATCCATCTCCCCCAACGCTGATTACACCGTTGCACTCTGGGAAATTATCGATGAATACGGCAAGGTTAGTAGCAACCGAACTGGCCGAAATGCCTGAAATGATCTGGTGTTCAATATTTCGTGATGTAAGAAAGGCCGCGACACGGCCGCCGGTAGTGGAGCCTTTGCCAGATCCAGAAGTTGGATTGATAACCAAGGCCCACATGAGGCGACCTTATCGCCCTATCACTCGATAGGAGTAGCAGCCTCGATTGTTGAAACCCCCGTCGGGATCTGCGCCGAACGCTTATCGCGCCGTCTATCGACTAACAGGGCGATTCCACCGGCCATAAAATAAAGGCCACAGAGAGGAATCGCTAGTAGCGCCATTGTGAAGGGATCTGCAGTTGGAGTAAAAGCGGCGGTGAAGAGAACTATTGAAAAGACCCAGATTCGCCATGGACGCAGAATTGTTGTGCCTCGCAAAAATCCAATCAAATTAAACGTCACCAAAAATATGGGTAGTTCAAAGGCTAAACCAAAAAGCAAGATGATCCGCATAACGAAATCTAAATAGTCATCAAATCTAACAAGATTCGAAAGTGCGTTTGGTGTAAAACCAAAAAGGACTTTAATTGCAATAGGCAGAATCACATATCCCAAGGTTGCACCTAAAGCAAAAAATGGTGTCGCCGATAGTAGAAACAGTATCGAGTTACGCTTCTCTTTTCGATGCAGACCAGGTGCAATAAAGGCCCATAGTTGATAGAGCCAAAAAGGAGCCGAGAGGATTATGCCGGTAAGAAGAGCGACTTTGATTTGCAGATTCAAAGGACCTAGAACTCCGTTGATATATAGAGCACCGCAGTGCGTAGCACCAGAGCTTTGAGCCGTTTTAAGATCGCAAACAGGCAAGGCTAACTGGGTAATTATATCGTTGTAGAAATACCATCCTACGATTGATGCAAGCACGATAACGATCGAGGCACGGAAACCCCTCTTGCGTAATTCGCGAAGATGTTCAAGCAGTGGCATCCGTGCGTCTGAATTGGACGCCATAACTATCTACTTCTCGGAAGTAGTGTCGCCCTCAGATTTCTTTTCCTCCGTGCCCATCTCCTTCATCTCACTCTTAAAGATACGCATAGAGCGTCCGAGTGAACGAGCAGAGTCTGGAAGGCGCTTGGCACCAAAAAGGACGAGAATCACGATGAGAAGAATTAGAATATGGCTAGGCTCCTTGAGAAACATGGGGCAAACTCCCTTTTAGATGAGTACGAAATATAGTTAGACAAGGTTACCGCAGAGCTGGGCTTTATAGATAGGTCTTTTAGGTGGATGCATAACGGTTGAGTATTGACTGCGCCGCCCGTAGCACGTCAGAGCGAATGTCGGCCGGACTGAGAACTTCAACGCTGCCCGAGGATGCCAATACAGAGCGCCTGATCCACTCATGTGAGAATGAAGTGGTCTCCATCGCACCACGATGAGATTCTCGATCGAGGCCAAATCTCTCCATCACCTCGCGTTCCCTCGAGTGAGTACAGATCGTGTATGCAACTTCGTGTTTTTGTTCTGACGGTGTGGTGGATATTTTTTGCACCGCAGTCAGTACCGCCGTTTGGATACGGTCGAGTCTGAAACTTCTGAAGGCGCGGGCGTTCTGGCATATCCCCCATAAATATTCAGAGCCATTCTCAACTCGAAGCTCTATGGGTACAACTATTCGCTTTGTGATCGTATCTGAATAAGAGGAGTGGTAAACAATTTCAACTCCACTTTTTTCTCGCACGGCCCTCTCAACAATGGAGCGGACTGACCCTGGCATCACCGGTAACGCACTTAACTTGGCTGGAATCGAACTTCGGGCTGATAGGCGTGTTACTAAATCAAGGGCGATCTTTTTCAGATCTTCACGGTCGTTGGGTAGAGATTCAATAACTAAATCAAGTCCCAATAAGAGCGCGATGGACTCTTCATCGCTAAGAGTTCGCGGATGTGCGAGAGTTTCGGCGTTATGAATCGTCACAAAACCTGACTCAAAGGAGAGATCCATCAGCTCTAGCGGTGTGTAGCCCGGCAGACCGCACATCCAGAGAGTTGTTAAATCTGCAACCATCTGGCTTTGGTTCACATCGAACTCTTGAGCCAGAGAGAGAAGTTCTATCCCTTGATGTGAGGCTAAGTAGGGCACAAGATCTAAAAGTCTAGCTGTACGGCCCAGTGGGGTTTGCGGCGCCCTAGACATGCAAGAGAACAATCTCGTGGAGTTTAGTCATGACATCTGTACGAAGTTCGATGGGTGCTATAACAAAAGCATCCTCTCCATGCCACAGAACCAAGTCAATCAAGGTTTGCGAATTAAAATACTCAACTGTTATCTGATCCCACTCCCCCTTATCAATAATCGATAATGCAGTATTTCTTAGCAGTTGCGCCTTGCCCTTGCGAATATCTATAGTGGCAACTGTGGCGTTTTCCAAATTGGATAGGGATTGAAAGACATCGAAGCCCTCCGGAATCTCATACCCACCTGGAACCTGCATAGAGGTTATTTCGCCATCGATGCGATCTAATCTAAAAGTACGTATCTGCGATTTCTCCGTATCCTTGCCTGCAACATACCAATGCGAGTTCTTTGTTGCGATTGCAAAGGGTTCGACTATTCGAGATTGCCGCTCGAGGTTCGATGAGAGATAAGTAAATGAAATCCTTTGTCGTTTAGCAATCGCCGTCGTAATCACGAGGAAATCATCATGAGCAGCGTTCAATCTGGGCGCGATCGCAGGAACTCCATCGAGATCGGATTCGACACCTATTGATCGAAGTTTCGTCAGAGCGCTGTGTGCAGCATCATCTAGTGCGGCACCTCGCCACGCCTCAGCTGCGAGTGAAAGTAGAGCGATTTGAACTCCAGAAATCTCTCCAAGATCTAAAGCGTATCTCTCTGGTTTAATGCGATAGCCGGCTTCATCCTCAAATACTGGATCAAAGCTTCCCACTTCAATTACAACTCCAAGATTTCGCAGGTCATCTTTATCGCGCTCGAACATACGCTCTTTAGTCTCTGCACTACCTTCGTAGCCATCTACAGACCTAAAGATTTCACTTTTGGTCAAATATCTTTTTGTTGCGAGTAGAGCGATGGTGAGATTGATCAAACGCTCAATCTTCCGAGACACCGTAAGCTCCTTTAGCTGGTCTGCGACGTCTAGCAAGAACTTCGACTCCTGGTGCCATCTTTCTCGTTTGAATCAAAAATCCTGTGTGACCTATCATGCGCTGCTGTGGACGCACAGCAAGACCCTCGTGATGCCAGCCGCGCACAATGGTCTCTGAACTCTCTGGCTCAGTAAATCTGCCATCGGCCTTGATAGCCTCGGCAGTCACCGATAACTGAGTAGTGGTTGCGACGTAGGCCAGAAATACTCCGCCAGGTCGAAGTGCACGTGCAGCTAAATCAACACACTCCCACGGTGCGAGCATGTCTAAAATAACTCGGTCGTAACTATCAACTACATCTTGATCCTGTAAATCTCCAACGGTGAGCATCCAGTTGGAGGGTAAGGCACCGAAGTAGCTTTCAACATTTGAGCGCGCATTCTCCGCAAAATCTGCTCGACGCTCCACCGAATGAAGGCTTCCGCTGGCTCCACAGGCGCGAAGAAGTGAGATTGTTAGCGCACCACTCCCGACTCCGGCCTCTAGTACCCGGGCCCCTGGATAAATATCGGCTAAGCCAACAATCATGGCGGCATCTTTTGGATAGACGATTGTGGCCCCGCGAGGCATCGTCAAAACGAAATCTGCCAAAAGTGGCTTAAATGCAGTAAATTTTAATCCCGCAGTTGTCATTACGACGGAGCCTTCAGGCATTCCAATTAGCTCATCATGAGTGATCCAACCCTTGTGCGTATGCCACTCTTTTCCAGACACGATTGTAAAACTGTATAACTTACCTTTGGGGTCGGTTAATTGAATCCGATCACCAGCTGCGAAGTACCCCAAATTCGACACGAGAGTATCTTAGATGAAAAAAATCGACCGAGTACGGGTATCTTGCAACACGTGAATATGGATTCCCGTCTACGCCTCTCCCCTAGCAGTGTCAGTGACTACACCAATTGCCCGCAACTCTATAAATACCGTGCGATAGATCGACTTCCGCAACCGCCTAGCCTAGATGCTGAGCGAGGAACTCTCGTCCACACTGTTTTGCACGATCTTTTTGAAAGTATTCCAACTGATCGCACCCCTCAAACTGCTATCGATCTACTTCCATCTCGTTGGAGGGCTCAGGTTGATGCAAAGCCCGAGCTAACCGAGTTGGTCACAAATGAAAAAGAGTGGCTAGATCGCGCATCATCCCTTCTCACTACATATTTTACACTCGAACAACCCTCAAGTTTTGAAGCAACCCATCGAGAGATGCATTTAGAGAATAACTTTGAAGAAAATGTCTATCTACACGGATATGTCGACCGCTTAGATATAGCAGCAACAGGTGAGGTGCGCATCGTGGATTACAAAACTGGCAAAGCTCCCAAATCAGGGTGGGAGGATAAGGCTCTCTTTCAACTACGCGTGTATGCACTCTTGTACTGGAAAACTAGCGGTGTGCTCCCCCGTTTGTTGCAGTTAATCTACTTAGGCGACGGCAAGTTGATAAAGAACAACCCGACAATGGCCGATATTGAATCAGCAGAAAAGTTTTTACACCGCGTCGCAAAAGATATATTTCTTTCAATCGAAAAAAATTACTGGCCACCCAAGCCCAGCAGGTTGTGTGATTGGTGTTTCTTTAAGACTATCTGTCCAGCACATGTACGTTAAATCGCGGCTGAAAAATCTTCGAATAACTCCGCCAACTTAGCAAAAGAGAGTTGCTGCAAGCTCCTGATACTCCGAACACGCGTGCTTTCAAGAACCGTTACTAGATGAGGCACCGCTATGAGCCAAGCACCGCTGGCTTGTGCAGCTGCTACACCGGTTAGCGAATCCTCAAAGATCAACGAATTCGATATCTCTGCACCGGATTTTTTTGCCGCTAGTAGATACGCATCGGGATGAGGCTTTGTGTTGATAACATCATCGGAACTAATAGAGAAGGGAAATGGACTACCTCCCAGGTTATCTAGGACTGCATCGACGATAATACGTGGACTAGCTGAAACTAATGCAGTTGCTATTCCATGTGCTGCAAGCTCACGAACAAGTTCGATAGCACCTGGCATCAAAGGAGTTTTTCCCCGCAACTTCGCACATTGGACGTCAATAAGTTTTTGGGTGAAGTAGGCGGGTGATTCGACACCTAGGCATCGAACAGACATATATTCACCAACGCGCGAAAGTGGACCGCCTAAGCATGCTACTTGATCTTGGGCCTGCCATTGATATCCATAGGCGGCTGTGATCTCTGATTCAGATTCGAGCCACAGCGGCTCGGAGTCGACCATGAGGCCATCCATATCAAAGAAAATGGCGTCAAAAAAACGGCGCTCGTTTGAGTTCGTCACTTGCAGGAGGGTACCGTAAGGTTTGTTAATGTGGAGATACATCAGATTCCGACGTTAAGGAATCCAGTAATGGTGATCGCCTTCTCTGGTTGGAACGATGCAGGTGAGGCGGCGACAGGTGCCCTCGATCATTTGATTGCAGCGTGGCGCGATGATTCAAGTGAGATTCTTCCGCAGTTGATCGCAGATGTGGATCCTGAAGATTTCTATGATTTTCAAGTCAACCGGCCGCAAGTATTTACAGATGAGAGTGATTCGCGAAAAATTACCTGGCCAACTACCGAGGTATATGGTCTTGTACTTCCTCATCTCGATCATGATCTCGTGATCGTAAAGGGTGTGGAGCCATCTATGCGATGGAAGAGTTTTACGCGTGAGCTTTTGGATTTAGCCGATGATTGTGAGGTTTCGATGATTCTCACGATGGGCTCGCTACTTGCAGATATTCCACACAGCAGACCAATCACGGTAAACATAACCGCTGCTAATCCAAAAATCGCAACACGTTTAGATGTGGAGATATCAACCTACGAAGGTTCAACTGGAATTTTAGGCGTCATTCATGATGGATGCCAACGTCGCGGTATTGACGCCGTTTCATTATGGGTGCCCGTACCCCACTACGCCTCAAATGCTCCATCACCCAAGGCCTCATTGGCTTTAATTCATGCTCTCGAAGATTTTCTCACTATCGCAATACCTCAAGATGAACTTGCATTGGCATCGGATGCTTGGGAGGTGGAGATAAATACATTGGCTAAAGATGACAACGATGTTGCAGAGTATATTAAGAATTTGGAAGAGAGCAAAGATGCCGCTGATATCCCTGAGATATCTGGTGACATGATCGCAAAAGAGTTTGAGCGTTATCTACGTCGTCGTTCTCAAGATTAAAGCTTCAATCCCAATAAAGCATCTAAGCTAAACCGTACTGCTGTTACATCCCCCCCGATTGAGCCTTGCAAAGTTTTTTCGACCCATTCTTCAATGGCGGCAATCACTGTAGGAGTATTCAAATCATCGGCTAAGCTGGCAATAATTATCTGAATCAAACCAGAGCTCTCATAAACCGTATTCATTGCTATGGCTTTTCGCAAACGCTTTAACGATGATTGTGCTCGGTCTAGTAAATCCGTACTCCACATCTGATCATTTCGGTAATGATGGCCCATCAATGCATATCGAATGGCCATGGGATCTACGCCATTGGCAACTAAATTAGAGACAAGAACAAGATTTCCCTTGCTCTTACTCATCTTTTCACCATCTAAACCAATCATTCCGGCGTGTACGTAGTTAGCCGCTAACTCTTTTCCGGTAAGGATTCGCGCCTGGGATCTACACATTTCATGGTGAGGGAAAATCAAATCACTTCCACCACCTTGAATATCGATTAGACAACTCTCCTGAGAACCTGGATTAAGGTATTCAAGTGCGATCGCAGTACATTCAATATGCCAGCCAGGGCGCCCAACACCAAAGGGTGAAGGCCATCCTGGCTCACCTTCTCGCTGTGACATCCAAACTAAACAGTCAAGTGAGTGAATCTTGCCGGCCAGAGTTGGATCTCCTCCACGCTCGGCAAAAATCGCTTCCATCTCTGATTGACTCATATGAGAGAGTGCACCAAAATCTGATTCAGCAGAGTTAGAGAAGTAGTAATCACTTCCTATTGGATATATAGAACCTCGTTTATCCAAATCTTCTATCGACTTTACAACTAGCGGTATCGAATCAACTGCCCCGATGTAATGTGCAGGTGGAATAACACGCAGATTGAACATGTCATTGGCGAAAAGTTTGATCTGTGAATGTGCTAAATCAGTCCAATCAACGCCATCACGTTTTGCACGCTCAAGAAGTGGATCATCTATATCCGTAATATTCTGAACATAGTTGACCTCTGCACCCTGCGCTCGTAGATATCGATTGATTAAATCGAAGGTCAAATATGTAGCCGCATGCCCTAGGTGCGTAGCGTCGTATGGTGTTATTCCGCAGACATACATTCGGTAACTGGGTTTTGTAGGTACTAACTCTTTCTGGCCTGAACGTGAGTTTGTTAGATAAAGTGGCAATACGTCTACACCACTAGCTAAGGTAGGAATGGCGACAGTGTCCCAGGATTTCACTCCCTTATCCTAGTTAATCCTGGACTAAAAGGCCGGCCATGGCACAGCCGGCCAATCCGGATTAGGTGTAGGCATTGCACCATTAGATATCAATGTATCTATGCGCAAAGAAAGGGCGTTCAACTCTGTCGTTGTCAAATAAGGAGAGAGATCGATCTCCTGCACAATCGACTGCCGTGCTCTTTCTAGGATTTGAATTTCATCTTTTGTCAGTGGATCACCAGCCCACTGCCAAAGTACGGTACGCAGTTTATTCTCACTATGAAATGTGACCCCGTGATCACAACCAAATAATTCTCCGGCGGGAGTTGGTAGAAGATGACCAATCTTTCTATCTGTGTTATTGATAATCGCATCAAATAAGGCCATTGATCGAAGCATTGGGTTATCAGAAGAGAAAAACGTGCCGAGATCAATGCTCTCATCAATGTCAATCCACTCTTGCACCATTCCAAAACCATAAGGACCATCACGCAAAATTGTGAGGGGAACTAGATCAAAACCAAGTGTGTCACTGATTAGAAACGCTGCGTACTCCCGATAGGCCAAAGCCCCATCTGGGAAATCCCAAAGTGGTCTTTCGCCGGCGATGGGTTTGTAGATACAAGTTATCGATTGATCTCCATGTGTGGCTGTGGCATACAAAGTTGCATTTGAAGCATCGACTAATCTGCCCGTTACGTTTAAATCACCAATGGAGAGAAGTTCAAATTTATCGTCGATAGCCATTGGCCCTCGGGCATAAGTGAGCCTGCGGATCTATCGGAAAACCACAGAATGGACATGGCAAACGACCTGCACTCACCAACGCCTTAGAACGTTTAACAAATGCACCACACTGCGAAATATCGAGAGCGACCTTTAGGGAGTTACCTGACTCCTCATCGGGGGAGGCAATTTCAAAGAGCTCTAAACTCATTCTAGATTCGATCTCATCCCAAGACATTGAAATAGATCCAACTGCAAACTCAGCTTCAATAGGTGTATTGAGTGGCGCATCATCTCGGGCCAAATCGAGCATCTTCAGCGAAAAATCATTTCTGCGTAGATCATTGATGACGATCGCAAGACGTTCGGCCAAGGCTGCCACTTGCGCTTTTTCTAGGGCGACAGTGACTAGTCGTGTCCCATTTTGTGCTTGAATAAAAAAAGCGCGCTCTCCTGGCTCTCCAACGGTGCCGGCTACAAATCGATTTACCGAGTCAAAGACAAAGCTCACTTACCCGCTCCTCCGCCTAAGAGGTTGCGCTTCCTATATGGCGCATTAATAAAACCCTCTAAATCTGCTCTTGAGTCGTTAAGCAATATCAACCGTGGTTTGGAGCTACTGAAATCAATGATTGTCACTGATGCAGGATCGATAACAATACGTTGAAAATCATCGAGATGCATTCCTAGGCATGATGCAACAATTGATTTAATCACATCGCCATGGCTAACTAAAACTGCTGCACCTTTTTTCTTCGAACCGATTGCGGAATGAACTGCGCGCATGGCACGTTCTTGCATCTGCGCCAAGCCCTCTCCTGATGGAAAATACATAGCACTCGGATTGTTTTGCACTGTCTTCCAGAGCTTATGCGACGATAAAATCGTTAGTTTTTTACCACTCCACTTTCCATAATCCACTTCAATTAAATTCTCATCTTTTACAATATCTAAGCCACGATTACTTTTCTTGCCTATGCTCTCCCACCACGGATTAATGGTTTCGGCGCAGCGCTCTAGCGGACTTATACGAAGCTCACTGACGATTATCGCTCCTAAGCGAGTAATAAGTTCTTGGGATTGAGAGACGCCAGTTGCAGATAGATGGACGCCAGAGATACGTCCAGAAAGAACGCCTCTGGCATTGGCTTCAGAGTGGGCATGTCGAATCAAAACTATCTGCATAAAGATAAGGCTATCGCAGGTTTTTCGCCACCGCCTTGCTAAGGTCGCCCCATGGAAATACGCAGAGCAGGCAATAGTGGATTAATGCTCTCGCGTTTGGGTCTTGGCACTATGACCTGGGGTCGCGATACCGATGAACATGAAGCTGCAGATCAATGCCGGGCTTATATTGAAGCTGGTGGGAATTTCATCGATACAGCAAATACTTATGGAGATGGCGACAGCGAGAGAGTAATCGGTGGGCTGGTTGGAACTCTGTTTAATCGCGACGAAGTAGTTATCGCCACAAAGTCCGGATTGAGTTTTCCAGATGGGATTAAAAATGTTGATGCATCACGTCAATCTCTAATCTCCGAGCTAGATAAATCACTTACACGTTTGAGTACAGATTTTGTCGATATCTGGCAGGTGCATGCATGGGATTCATTTACACCACTCGATGAGACATTAGCGGCCCTCGACTATGCCTATACAACTGGCCGAGCGCGCTATGTTGGAGTGAGTAATTACACAGGGTGGCAGCTAGCTAGGGCGGCTACACAGCAACAGTCGAATTTGATGAAAGCTCCAATCACGACGATCCAATCAGAGTATTCATTGCTCAATCGCGATATTGAGATCGAACTCTTAGAGTGCGCAGCGCACTGCGGTATTGGATTTCTGGCATGGGCCCCTCTAGCTCGAGGGGTATTAACAGGTAAATATCGCAGCGGGGTTCCCAGTGATTCACGGGGTGCAGCACCTCACTTCGCAAAACATATTGAGCCATATCTAGATTCCCGTAGTTCACGCACGGTCGATGCTGTCAGTGTCGCTGCATCTGGACTTGGCTATTCTCCCCTTGAGGTAGCCCTTGCATGGGTGCGCGATGCACCAGGTGTTACGAGTGCAATCATCGGTGCTCGAACGGGTGCTCAGTTGAGGGGCGCTTTAAAGAGCGAAGAAATCACACTCCCGGGAATTCTACGCAGTGCCCTAAACGACGTGAGTGCTTAAGAATTTTCTAGAAAACCCTTAAGTACTCGCACACCAAAAGTTAAACCCGCAACTGGCACCCGCTCATCTACGCCATGAAACATGGCCATAAAATCAAAATCTTCATCGAGCTTAAGAGGTGAGAATCCATATCCAACAATTCCAAGCTCTGCCAGTGCTTTATTATCGGTTCCACCACTCATCAAATAAGGAACTGGAATCGCTTCAGAATCCTCTTTCAAAATCGCTGCGCACATTGCATCGACAAGATCACCCTCAAAAGGAACTTCCAGCGCCTTATCGCGCGTAATAGTTTCGATACTGACATGTGGACCGATGAGAGATCTAATTGTTTCATTGAGCTCATTTTCAAAGCCAGGAATAAAACGACCATCAACGACTGCACTAGCAGAGCCTGGGATTACATTTGCCTTATACCCAGCCTCCAACATCGTTGGGTTAGCTGTGTTTTGTAGCGTCGCACCGATCATGCGAGCTGCAAAACCAACCTCACTCAGTAATGGCCGTAAATCTTTTTCATCATATGTCTTGCCGGTTGCAGCAGCTACGAGTTTAAATAAAGCCTTAACTGTTGCGCTATATCGCTGTGGCCATTGGTGATTACCGATCTTTGCTATTGCCTCAGTTAGACGCGTCAAAGCGTTTTCATCGTTCATGACAGAGCCATGACCGGCACGACCATGAGCCGTTAACTTCATCCAGTGAATTCCTTTTTCCGCTGTTTCAATCATGTAGAGACGTTTGCCACCACCAACTGTGACTGAGAATCCCCCAACTTCAGAAACCGCTTCACTGCATCCGGCAAAGAGTTCAGGGTGGTTATCTACCAACCAATGTGAGCCAAAAATACTCCCCGCTTCTTCATCGGCAAAAAAAGCTAAAACAATATCTCGTGGTGGAACATAACCCGAGCGGGACCACTCTCGCACTGTCGCGAGAATCATTGCATCCATATTTTTCATATCTACCGCGCCACGTCCCCAAATCATTCCATCGATGATGTCACCACAAAATGGATCTACACTCCACTCATCTGCATTTGCTGGTACAACATCAATATGCCCGTGCACAACCAACCCTGGACGTTGTGAATCGCGCCCAGGTAGTTTGGCTATAACATTGCATCGCCCAGGGGCAGATTCATAGATTTTAGATTCGATACCAACTTCGGCTAATGATGCGACAACATATTCTGCAACCGCCTTCTCATCTCCAATACCTCCACCAAAGTTAACGCTAGGAATTCTGATGAGATCTTGACAGATGCGGATTACTTCGGCTTCAAGAGGTGTGTATGTAGTCATTTAGGCATTCTCTCACCCAATTGCTATCCTTACCCATCACTCACGTCCGGGTGGCGGAATTGGCAGACGCGCTAGCTTGAGGTGCTAGTGCCCGTAAGGGCTTAGGGGTTCAAGTCCCCTTTCGGACACATGCAGATAGATGACGCGCTCTCTCTCATCCGTGAAATTCCCGACTACCCAAAACCTGGTATTCGATTCCAAGATATAACTCCCTTATTGGCAAACGCTGAAGCCTTCACCACCATAACCAAGAAATTCGCATCCTGTGCCGAGCAGGGAACGTTAGTGGCCGGTATCGAGGCACGTGGCTTTATCTTCGCCTCTGCCGTTGCCCACGAACTGAACTCGGGATTCATACCCATTCGCAAGGCTGGAAAACTTCCACACCGTACAATTTCACAGAGTTATGGACTTGAGTATGGCGATGACACCTTAGAGATTCATATTGATGCCATCACTCCAGGAGCTTCAGTGCTTCTGATCGATGATGTGATTGCAACCGGCGGCACGATAGGCGCAGCTATAGAACTGATTCAGCGCTGTGGTGGCCGCGTTGCTCATGTTCTGGCGTTACTAGAAATCGATGGTTTATCTGGAAAACAGAGACTGCTTGAAAAATTCCCCACTGTTAATGTCACCTCTCTGGTCGTTTCCTGAAGGTGCGCGTAGCCCAGATTCAAGGTCTGCGTGCCCTCGCAGCAACTATCGTCGTTTTTTTCCATGCTCGTTTGGTTCCAGGCGGTTTTATCGGAGTCGACATCTTTTATGTTATCTCCGGCTATCTCATCACTGGACTGATCCTGCGCGAGATAGAGAGTTCGGGCAGGTTAAATCTCTCCACTTTCTACCAAAGGCGTATAAAACGGCTATTGCCTACCTCCCTTTTCGTGCTCTTTGCAACTGCCCTCATCAGTTGGTTCGTTCTGCCGGTGATTACTAGAGATGCTCTAGGAAGAGATCTCTTTGCCGCTGCGACCTATGTATCAAACTATTTATTCGCATGGTGGCAAAACGATTACCAGAATCTGAACGCAACACCATCTCCATTTATTCACTACTGGTCATTGGCAGTTGAAGAGCAGTTCTACTTAATGTGGCCCATACTCCTGATTTTTTTAGCTCGGCGTGGTAAGCGCGCAATTGTTCTTGGCATATCGATCGTTACCACGCTCTCGCTGGCCCTCTCGATCTATCAGACGCAAAGCGCTCCTATTTGGGCTTTTTATTCACTTCCTACACGCGCCTGGGAATTAGGTATCGGCGCTCTACTTCTTTTCATTCCAGTAGATATTTTCAAATCTCGATTGCTGCCCTGGCTTGGTTTTTCTGCACTGCTTGTCGCTTCCTTCAATTACAACGATAACACCGCGTTTCCTGGACTCAACGCCCTACTTCCAGTTCTTTCCACAGGACTTCTAATCGCCACGATATCCGTTTGGCCGCCAATATTTAATGATCTCTCCAATAACCGATTTTCTCAGTGGTTGGGGAAAATCTCGTATCCCTTGTACTTATGGCACTGGCCAGCACTAGTTATACCTAGTAGTGCTTTGGGCCGCCCACTTAATCTAATAGAGCGATTTGCTTGCATTGCATCAACCATCATTTTGGCACATCTCACTAATAAGTTTATTGAAGAGCCAATGCGCCATCTTAGGATTGTGCCTCGTAAACTTTTCATTACTGCGCTCAGCACGACTGTTGTATCACTCGCCGTAGCCTTCTTGATCACCACGACAGCGAGTTCAATTATTTCGACCAAAGGTGGGCAGTCCTTCACCTTTGATTTAAAAGAAGTAACGGCAAAACCCGCTGTGTATGACGATAACTGCCATGTTAACTATGGTGAAACAAAATCGGGTTACTGCACCTATGGAGATAAAACCTCTTCTACTACGATCGTTCTCTATGGTGACTCTCATGCTGCGCAATGGTTTCCTACTTTGGAAAAACTAGCCGTTGAAAAAGGATTCAAATTAGTTTCTTTAACTAAATCGGCCTGTCCTTCTGTTGATGCACCCCGCCCAGATCAGGGGGCATTTAAGAACGTTCACTGTGAAAAATGGCGAAAAAACTCGATAGCTCGTATTAAAGCTATTCATCCCGTTGCGGTTATAGTGAGTAGTTTTCAGTACTTCCTTCCACGTGCTGGATATAGTGATCGCGAGAAATGGTGGAGTGATGGTCAGAAAAAATTATTGACCTCTTTAAAAGGCTCAAGTGATCACCTTATTTATCTGAGTGATACCCCACGACCGTTGAGAGATGTGCCCTCTTGCCTGGCATCAAGGGATTCAACTCGCTGCGATTCAACTGAAAAAACTTCCGTGAGTGTCGTAAAGGGATTTCAGGTTATTGATCCAACTCCGTGGCTGTGTACCTCGTACTGCCCTGCCATTCTCGATTCAATCGTTGCATATCGGGATGCATCCCATATCTCAGTTGCCATGGCAGAACATTTATCGCCTGAATTTGAAACCGCCCTAGTCAAGAATGGGCTCTTTGCCTAGTCGTATGGCAGGATTCATTTTATGGCTGAGCTAACCTATTACTGCGGAACAATGGATAGTGGTAAATCGACACTTGCTCTGCAAACTGCACATAATCACCACAGTCGAGGTCGTAGCGGAATTATCTTCACCAATAAGGACCGCGCAGGTAGCGGTGTTATCTCTTCTCGTTTGGGTCTTACATCCCCAGCTGTCGAAGTAAGTCCTGGCATGGATCTTCATAAGCACGTTGTCGATCACCTCTCTGCTGGAGATCGCATCGATTACATAATTTGTGATGAGGCCCAGTTCTATGAGCGGGTACAGATCGAACAATTGGCAAAGATTGTAGATGGATTAGGAATAGATGTATTTGCCTTTGGAATCCTGACCGATTTTCAGACACTACTATTTCCGGGTTCGGCGAGATTAATCGAACTCGCAGATCGCGTTCACGCACTTCAGGTAGAAGCATTATGTTGGTGTGGTTCACGAGCAACTCATAATGCTCGTACGGAAGGTGGTGTCATGGTGATAGAAGGTGAGCAGGTGCTCGTAGGAGACGTAACTCCAGGGGCTGAAATTGCCTATGAAGTTTTATGTCGTCGACATCACATGCGGCAAGTTACGGCTCGCGCTTCGCGTGCCGGTCACGTATCATCACAGCCTCTTCCATTTAAGGAGTAGTACTTTGAAATCACGTGGACTAGCGGCATTAGAGGCCAGCGCCCCTCTCAAGAGTTTCGACTTTAACCGCCGTGAGTTGGGCGAACACGATGTCAGTCTAGATATTGCCTATTCGGGGATTTGCCATTCAGATATCCATCAGGTCCGCCAAGAATGGGGTCCAGCGATCTTTCCTATGGTGCCAGGCCACGAGATTGCTGGAACAGTAACGGCGATTGGTAGTTCTGTAACAAAATTCGCCGTGGGAGATTTAATTGGAGTGGGAGTTTTTATCGATTCATGCCGCACATGCGCAAGCTGTAAGCAAGGTCTTCAGCAATATTGCGAGAGTGGGATGACTGGAACATACAACACTTTAGAACGAGATGGAAAGACGGTCGCCTACGGTGGTTACTCGAATATTTTCGTAATCAATCAGGATTACGCCGTACATATACCTGCAAACCTTTCGTTAGCAGGCGTAGCTCCTCTTTTGTGTGCAGGAATCACTTTGTACTCACCGTTAAAGAAGTGGGGAGCAAAGCCTGGGATGAAAATCGGTGTCATGGGGCTTGGCGGTCTCGGACATATGGGGGTTAAGTTCGCTCATGCTATGGGTGCAGAAGTGACTGTGTTTTCTCACTCTGCCGAAAAGGAATCAGATGCACTCACCATGGGCGCCGATCACTTCGTTCTTACGAAAGATCCTTCGACCTTAAAACCACTCTATAAAACCTTTGATCTGATTCTCAACACGGTCAGTGCCGATCTAGATATCAATATCTACTTAGATATGTTGAAACTAGATGGAACACTCGTTGTCATAGGCCTTCCAGGGGTCCCATACGGTGTTAATGCTGGCTCATTACTCAATGGACGCCGCCGAATTGCGGGCTCAATGATTGGCGGGATCCCAGAGATGCAAGAGATGTTGGATTTTTGTGGGAAACATTCAATAGTCAGCGATGTAGAGATAATCTCAGCAGATTATGTAAACACTGCTTACGAGAGAACGGTTGCGAGTGATGTTAAGTATCGATTCGTAATCGATGCTACAACTATCTAGTAACTTCTCCTACAGAAAACTATGGACAGCTAAGGCAAGTAGTGGGGCCGTGGCTAAGGCTGGCAAAAGGTTTCCAACTGCTACATTTTTTATATTGAGCAGTTTTAATCCGATTGTAATCAACATAACTCCCCCGACCACAGTCATGGCATCGACTTGATAAGGGCTCAATATCTCTCCCAAAAACAGTCCAGCTAATGTCCAAAATACTTGATATATGCCGACGGGAATTGCAGATGCCGCAACTCCCCAACCGAGGGAGCTCGCAAAGGCCATAGCGGCAAAGAAATCAAGTGTGCTCTTTAGCAGCAGTTGATCTATTCCAGTAGACATACCATCGCTAATAGATCCCAATATCGCTAATGGACCGATGGCAAAAAGCAGCGCCGCCGAAACGAATCCCTCGACAAATCTGCTCTCTTCAGAGGCTTTAAAACGCCGTCTCAGATTCTCGCCAAGAGAGTCTAATTTCGTTTCAAGATCTAATGCCGAGCCAATAAGACCACCAATAAGCAGTGCTCCCAGGACAACTAAAAGTGCCCAGCCTCTTGGAAATGCCGATGTGTAACGATTCGACCACATTGGAAGTAACGCTGATGCAGCGCCAAGGAGGGTCACTAGTCCTAGTACATCGGTTAACAGAACACGAGTTTTAGGAGCCATTCGATTTCCAACAAGGACGCCGATTGAGGCACCAGATATTATTGTTGCAAAGTTAATGAGTGTGCCAATTCCTGGAAACATTAGAGCAGGCTACGCATTAGTAATTGCAGATGCAAGACAGAAGTTGATTCAAACCAGTAGAATGGCGCAATGTCATCAAACCCGTTTATGGAGTTTCTGCGTCCACACAGAACCGTTCCAATCACCCCGTGGACTGGGAATGGCCGATGGGATTTGCAACCTCTTAGAGTATTAATACTTTTTTGTGGTCTCTTTATCTTTGGTTTGGGCGACGCGTTCGTTATTCAAAGCAATATTGGAAACGGACCTTGGTCGGTATTAGCCCAAGGCGTTTCAGAGCATTTACATATATCTATGGGCTGGTCCACTTTTGCAATAAGTTCAGCAGTACTCCTTGCATGGATCCCTCTGCGCGAGAAAGCAGGTTTTGGAACGCTTTCAAATCTGGTCATCATTGCCATTGCCATTCAAATTGGAGTTGATGTAGTACCCCTCCAAAGCAGTTTTCTTGCCGGATTACTTATATGTCTGCTTGGCATTGCAATGATTGGGGTGGCAACAGCCCTCTACATCACCTGCGGTCTCGGGCCAGGGCCCCGAGATGGCCTCATGACTGCGATCCACCGCCGTACTGGCATCCGCGTGGGACGGGTGCGTCTAGGGATTGAACTCTCAGTCGTGCTCATGGGAGCGCTATTAGGAGGAAATGTTGGCCTAGGCACCCTCCTATTTGCATGCCTCATCGGGCAATCAATTGCAGTGGCCCTTGGTGTGGTTGCGCGTATTACTGAGAAGTAGCCGATAACCTTTTAGCTATCTTCCCTCGGGCTGTGCTCCCGCGTAAGGCGCAAAGGGTTCTCTGAAACCCTGAAACCACAACAGAAAGGGATAAGTCATGCTCGATTCGTACTTTAAAATCTCTGAACGTGGCTCAACCGTAGGGCGTGAAGTACGTGGCGGAGTCGTCACATTCTTTACGATGGCATACATCGTTGCACTCAATCCACTCATCATCGGTC
>CAFBQE010000003.1_pt1 | contig 34473 bp, 30 predicted proteins | sample 7269911 | NCBI WGS metagenome assembly CAFBQE01 (sample SAMEA6814173, study PRJEB35770) | uncultured Actinomycetes bacterium | biome: Freshwater; feature: Freshwater reservoir; material: water | place: Czech Republic | collected 2016-11-09 | depth 30m m
GCCTTGCTGCTTCTGCCAGCGGAAGGTCACATATATCGATTACAAAGATATAGCGACCCTTCGCAAGTACATCGCTGACCGCGGAAAAATCCGCGCTCGCCGCGTAACAGGTGCATGCACACAGCACCAACGCTCGATCGCAACCGCAGTTAAGAACAGCCGTGAAGTAGCTCTACTTCCTTACACATCTTCAGCGAAGTAAGGGGTGAATCAATCATGAAACTCATCCTTACTCGTGAAGTTGCAGGCCTAGGTGCTGCAGGCGATGTTGTAACTGTTAAAGATGGCTTTGCTCGCAACTTCCTGTTGCCACGCGGAAATGCAATTGCATGGTCACTCGGTGGCGAAAAGCAGATCCAGAGCATTCGCCGCGCGCGCGGTGCCCGTGAGGTTCGCGATATCGATCACGCTAAAGAGATTAAGGCAAAGCTTGAGTCGGCAACAATTACTGCAAAGGTAAAGGTTGGCGCTAAGGGCGTCCTTTTCGGTTCAGTAACCGATAAAGATATCGCCACAGCCATTAAGGCTGCAGTCGGTTTGGATATCGATCGTCATGCGATCAAAACTCCTGGCCACATCAAGAAGGTTGGCAGCCACACTGTCAAGATCTCACTTGGTCACAACGTTGTTGCATCTGCAACAGTTATTGTTGCCGCTGAATAAAAGATACTTAAAAGGGCCCGTCGCTTATGCGGCGGGCTTTTTTATTTCTGCGTAACTTGCACCAACGCCTTTCTGAAGTAACCACTTATAAACTCGCTGCTCGCTAAATCATATTTAGACATTCCCCACTCCCAGAAATCAAAGTCGAGATCTGAGACCGATGATTGAATCGATGCCCATAGCGTCCACCCATACTTTGCCATCAACGCCCATAACCATGCACGTGCAACTTTATCGGGACGATATTGCCCGTAATAGGCGCTCACTAACTCTTCTAGCGCATCGATCGGTAAAAACGCTTCGGCCCACACATTACCAATCTCGAAGCAGGCATCGTTATTGCCTGAGTATTCATAGTCGATCAACCAAATCTTCTGACCATCATCGATGAAGTTTCCAGGCAGTAAATCATTATTACAAGGGACAAGGCCTTCAAATAAAACCGACATAGCTCTCTTAATCTCATCTACCTTAGAGCCAAAATCTAAATAGCCCTCAGGTAATCGAAAGCCCTGTTCTTGCACAATCTTTTGATAGTTCTTTTGTGTAGTAAACATATTAAACTCGTGGTCGAAAGAATCCAGTGCATGCAAAGCACGCAGGCTGGTCGCGATACGGCTTAAATTTGCAGCGACATCTTCAGCGCCGTAAGTCTTTCCCTTAATGTAAGAGATAAGCAATAGACCCTCACCAGGTAAGTAATCTAAAACCTCTGCGCCGACCTTGCCTTTGCCGGCAATCGTTGAGTTTATAAACTCAGAGCCTCGATCGATGGATAAAAGCGAGGATGAGTTACTGGAAACGCGCGCGACGTATTTCTCATCTGGTGTTTGGACGAGGAAGTTTCGATTAGTTAAACCACCCGATAGTTCAGTAATCGATGTTCGAGGACGAAGGCGCTCCACCTTGTTAAATAGTTGAGCGAACTCACGCTCTAGTGCACTGGCATCACTCACCCGTTCAGGATACATTTCACGCGTGTCCGTGTCAGTAGTCCCAACGAGAGCAAAAATCATCATTATTGGCGGCGGTGTTGGCGGAACATCAGTGGCCTATCACTTGGCAGAGCTGGGCGAAAAAGATGTCATTCTTCTAGATCGCAACGAGTTAACAAGCGGTTCGACCTTTCATAGCGCCGGATTAGTTGGTCAACTTCGGGCAGATCCAACGCTGACTCTCATGAATATGCACTCCGTAGATCTCTATCGAAAACTTCAAGCAACGCAGACACCTCCCAGTTGGCGTGAGTGCGGCAGCATTAAATTGGCATCGACACCTGAGCGCATGCAGGAGATTCGCCGCCAGATCGGCTGGGCCAAGACATTTGGCCTTGATTTACATGAGATTTCGCCCCAAGAGGCCCAAAACTTATTTCCCTATATTGAACTAGAGGGCGTAGTTGGCGCCTGCTACATGGCATCGGATGGTCAAGTCGATCCATCACAGCTTGCAATGGCGCTGGCAGCAGGTGCGCGCAAAAACGGTGTGCAGATATTTACACATACCCGCGTGCTGGAGATTAAAACAACCAACGGCCGAGTAAGCAGTGTTGTCACTGATAAGGGCGAGATCGAATGCGAAATAGTTGTTAACTGCGGCGGAATGTATGCCCCACAAATTGGACGCATGGTGGATGTTCGTATACCTATTGTGCCGATGAGTCATCAATATTTAATTACCGATAACTTTATGGAAGCCGACGCTCCATTTTTGCCATCACTACGCGATCCCGATAATTTAATCTACTTTCGCCAAGAGGTATCGGGTCTATTAATGGGCGGGTATGAGCGAAATTCAAAGGCGTGGTCGGCCGATTACAACAGTATCGATAATATCCCCGCAGATTTTAATTCAATGTTGCTACCCGATGACTGGGATCGCTTTTACGATATCGCCGAAGCTTCACAAAAACGCGTACCAAAGATGGCAGAGGTCGGAATTAAAAACTTTATTAATGGCCCCGAAGGCTTTACCCCCGATAACGAGTTCTGTTTAGGTGAAACATCTGTCGGGGGCTTTTATGTAGCGGCAGGTTTTTGCGCACACGGCATTGCAGGTGCTGGCGGAATCGGCAAAGTCGTTGCCGAATGGATCGTTGCAGGTGAGCCAACAATGGATTTGTGGCATATGGATATTAAGCGCTTCGGTGCATCCTATGAATCCCCTGACTTTACTTTGAAGCGCATCACTGAAAACTACGAGCAGTATTACGATATTCACTATCCAGGTGAAGAACGCGCCAGCGCACGACCAAAGTTTGTATCTCCGGCATATGAGTGGCACAAGGCCCAGGGGGCAGCTTTTGGTGAAAAAGCCTCGTGGGAGCGGGTTAATTACTACGCCAACAACAAGGGAGATGAAGGGCTACGACCTAAGGGTTGGCTCGGAAAACTCTGGTCATCAGCTGTGCAGATCGAACACCATGCAACGCGCAGCGCAGCTGGCTTATTTGATGAATCATCTTTTGCTAAGGCCCGTATTAGCGGTGCGCGAGCAGCTGAGTTTTTAAACTATGTTTGTGCAAACAACGTTGTTAAAGGTGTAGGCAAGACTGTTTATACCCAGGCACTCAATTCAAAGGCCGGAATCGAATCCGATTACACCGTTACACAGACTGGCGAGAACGAGTTCATGATTGTTACTGGCACAGCCTTCGCTACACACGACTTTGGTTGGCTAGAAAAAATAAGACGGGAATTTAACTTTGACGGTGTAGAGATTACAAACATCACTCGTGAACTAACCTGTTTTGCAATCATGGGGCCGAACTCGCGTGTAATTCTACAAGCACTAACCGATAGCGATTTGAGCCATACTGCATTTCCATTCATGAACTCTCGAGAGATTGATTTAGCGGGGATAAAAGTTCGTGCAACCCGAATTACATATGTTGGCGAATTAGGGTGGGAGTTATATGCACCCATCGCTAATGGATTGGCGCTATGGGAGGCGTTGGTTGATGCAGGAAAAGATTTAGGTCTAATCCCTTGCGGCTATCGCGCTATTGAATCCTTACGTCTTGAAAAAGGTTATCGCGCCTGGGCAGGAGAGATTAATACCGAGACTAATCCTTTTGAGGCCGGTCTTGGCTTTGCACTCTCTTTTAAAAAGGAAGACTTCCATGGCAAAGCTGCTGCGATAAACGCTAAAGAGAACCAGAGTAGAAAGCTCGTGGCAATTACCTTTGATGAGATCACGTCGGTTCCATTTGGCTCTGAACCGATTCGAATCGATAATAAAATAGTTGGCCGCGTTAAATCTGGTGGCCAGGGCTACACAATCAATAAAGCGATTGCATACGCCTATCTACCCATCGAGCACACTGAGCCAGGAACAACGGTTGATGTTGAGCTCTTTGGTCTGTGGTCTAGCGGTGTTATTGCAGCAGAGCCGCTCTTTGATCCTCTTAATGAGCGGATCCGTTCGTAAATCTCACGCTTTAAGATTGCCAAAATTACTTTTCTACACAGGCCTGTGTGTATAGAAATCGCCTCTGACCTGCACTTTCTCATCCCAAATGGGCTAACCCAGTGGTTTTACCCACAGGCTATCCACCCCTTTCTACACAGAAAACCGGCCTTATCCACCTACTTATCCACACCTTATCCCCACCACCCCGCAAGCTTTCTCGCCTGCGGTAGGGGCGCACGCCTAAGTTACGCATAACAAATCGTAACTGTCAGTGGCACATGGGAGGTTATACGCGTGAGCATCGCAGAGCTTCCCAGTAATAGATCATCTCGTGATCTCAACCTTTCATCCGTTGGCGCAGAGTTTGAGCGCACACCACCACAGGATTTAATCGCCGAACAATCAGTCCTCGGTGGAATGTTGTTATCGAAAGATGCAATTGCCGATGTCATCGAAATTATTCGTGATCGCGATTTTTATCGTCCAGCACACGAGTTAATTTACGATGCAATTATTGATTTATATGGCCGCGGCGAACCTGCCGATGCAGTAACAGTTTCAGCTGAGCTTTCAAAGCGTGGAGATATCGCTCGCGCAGGTGGCGCGCCATATCTACACACATTAATCTCATCGGTACCAACAGCTGCAAATGCCGGGTACTACGCAAAGATTGTTCGCGAGCATGCGATTATGCGTCGCTTAGTTGAGGCCGGTACAAAGATTGTTCAACTCGGTTATACATCCGAGGGTGAAGTCGATGACATGGTCGATCAAGCACAGGCCGAGGTCTATGCAGTTACCGAACGCCGCTCATCTGAAGACTACGTTCAACTATCAACGTTGTTGCCACAGGCACTCGATGAGATTGAGGCGATCTCTAAAGGTATTGGTGTTGAAGGCGTTAAGACTGGCTTTAAAGATCTCGATGCGCTTACTCATGGTTTCCATCCAGGTAACATGATTATTCTTGCCGCCCGTCCTGCAATGGGTAAGTCAACACTTGGTTTAGATATCGCTCGCCATGCATCAATTGCAAATGGTTTAACCTCGGTTATCTTCTCTCTTGAAATGTCGAAGTCTGAAATCACTATGCGTATGTTGTCGGCCGAAGCTCGCGTTGGCCTTAACAATATTCGTGCAGGTACGTTATCCGATGATGAGTGGTCACGCCTTGCACGGCGCATGGGTGAGATCTCAGAGGCACCGTTGTTTATCGATGATTCGCCCAACCTATCCATGATGGAGATTCGTGCTAAGGCCCGTCGCTTGAAACAGCGACATAATCTCAAACTCATCGTTATCGACTACCTACAGTTGATGTCTTCGGGTAAGAAAGTTGAAAACCGCCAGCAAGAGGTCTCTGAGTTTTCACGCCACTTAAAGTTAATGGCTAAAGAGTTAAATATTCCAGTTGTTGCTATCTCACAGCTCAACCGCTCTCCAGAACAGCGCAGCGATAAAAAACCAATGCTCTCTGACTTGCGTGAATCAGGCTCTATCGAACAAGATGCCGACGTTGTTATCTTGCTCCATCGCGATGATATGTATGATCAACAAAACCGTACAGGTGAGGCCGATCTAATCGTTGCTAAGCACCGTAACGGACCAACACGCACAATTACCGTTGCCGCACAACTGCACTACGCGCGCTTCTTCGATATGCCACAAAACCCAGGAGCGGGCACCGACTGGACACAACAGCGTGAGGCAGCAGCACCCGACGATAATACTTTTGGGGCGTAACTAATAGTTAATGCGTAGCTGAACGGGCCTTATCGGCCAGAATAATTCCAATCAGAACAACTACCCCACCGACTAATTGAATAAAATTCCATCGTTCAAACAGTAGCCACCATGCAAAGATTCCAGCTAAAACCGGCTCGGCCATTCCAATTACACTGCTCGTTGATGCCGATAATAATTTAATACCATTTATCACGAATAAATATGGCGCAATTGTTCCCAATGTAATTAGCCAGGCAATAAGCACCCAACCCGGCAGATCGTGAGCGATAAAGCGACCCTGCAGATTAATCGACTGCGTGAAAATTTCAAATGGGTAGTTCCAGATAGGTAGAGCAATAAGCAAACCTAAAGTGGCAAAAGCAAAACCATAAACCGAGAGTGATTCGGCATCTCGCGTTTTACCTAGCTTCTCTCCTAATAAGAAATAAATAGCTAAGGCAACAGCGTCGACAAGTGCGGCGATTACGCCGATTGGGTCGAGTGTTTGGCCCTTCCACACTTGCGCTATTAAAAGCAGCCCACTAAAGGCCATTGAGATTGCGATCCACATTTGGGAGGGAACATGTTTTTTCATTACATAGCGCAGCCAGAACAAGATCCAAATGGGAGCCGTGAACTCGATTATCAGGCCGATACTTACGTGCATGCGAGAGATAGCAATAAAGTAAAAAATCTGTACGGCTAAGAAACCAACTAGGCCGTAGGCAATCAGCCACGGGAGCTCTTTTTTGGTTGTGCGGAACTTGTGTCGGTAGCGCAGAAAAACATATGTCCCAAGTACTAGAAAAGCGCCACCGCAGCGCACTTGTGTTAACTGCAATGAGGAGAGCCCACTAGTCAAGAGTAATTTAGCCACGACGCCATTGAATGCAAAGCCGACGGCGCCAATTAGCGCGAGAATTTCACCTTTGCGTCTAGACCACATCGGGCCAGCGTAGTGGTTTAAAAGGCGCTTTCTGGAATATTCATGATCGCACCATCGCCAGCCTCAATGATTGCTCGATCGGCGGCGATTTGTGGCAAGAAGTTAGCGACAAAGAACTTCGCCGATGCGATCTTGCCAGTGTAGAAATCTGCATCTTTACCAGCGGCAGGAAGCTTCTCTGTAGCAATGTCAGCTTGGCGAATCAATAACCATGCGGTGATGATGTCACCAACAGCCATTAAGGCGCGAGATGTGTGAAGACCAACGTTATAAATCTTCTCTGGATTTTCCTGTGACTCTATCGCCCGAGTGACCAACACAGAGATGATTCCGTTGAGATTGCCAAGGGCGGTAAAGAGTGCCGCCTTCTCCTGTGGATTTGCACCACCGGATTCGGCAAACTTTTGAATCTCTTTTCCAAGTAGACCAATTGCACGCCCGCCATCTTTTACAATCTTGCGGAAGAAAAAATCCAAACCTTGAATCGCAGTTGTGCCTTCATACAAAGTATCGATCTTTGCATCGCGAACATACTGTTCAATCGGCCAATCCTGAGTGAAACCAGAGCCACCAAATGTCTGAAGTGATTCGGTACCGAGTAATGTCCAGGATTTTTCTGAGCCATAACCCTTAACAACTGGGAGTAGTAAATCATTACGCGCAATCATGTCGGCAAGAAGATCGGTATCTCCTGCCTTTTCAGCCAACTCAACCTCATCTTGAATCGAGGCGGTGTAGAGAACAAGGGCGCGCATGCCTTCGGAGTACGACTTTTGGACCATTAACGATCGGCGCACATCAGGGTGATGAATAATCGTGACACGTGGGCTGGCCTTATCGTTCATTACCTTCATATCACCGCCCTGCACACGCACCTTGGCATAGCTCAGAGCCTGTTGGTAGCCGGCAGATAAAGTTGCAATCGCTTTAGTACCAACCATCATGCGAGCGAACTCAATGACCTTAAACATCTGTGCGATACCTTGATGGACATCGCCCAATAAATATCCGACAGCGGGCTCATGTTCGCCTAAGTTTATTTCACACGTTGCCGAAATATTTAAGCCCATCTTCTTTTCAACATTAGTTACATATACGCCATTTCGCTTTCCAAGCTCGCCAGTCTCTAAATCAAACATAGTCTTCGGAATTAAAAATAGCGATAAGCCCTTAGTGCCAGCTCCTCCACCTTCACGGCGCGCCAAAACAAAGTGCATGACATTGGGGTAGATGTTTGCTGCATCCCCAGAAGTAATAAAACGTTTTGTGCCAGTAATGTGCCAAGTTCCATCGGCCTGCTCTACTGCTTTGCTGCGCCCAGCACCAACATCAGATCCGGCATCGGGTTCAGTTAACTGCATGGTCGCGCCCCACTCTTTATCGACCATAAACTTCGCTATCTTTTTCTGCTGCTCATTTCCTAAGTAATATGCAACATGGGCAAAGGCTGTACCTGATGCATATAAGTGCACACCAGGGTTTGAACCCAAAACCATTTCAGCGATTGCCCAGCGGATCGACTGAGGGATTTTTGTCCCACCGAGCTCGACAGGTGCATCAATGCGCCACCACTCGTTATCCATCCAGGCGCGGTAAGACTTTGCAAAAGACTCCGGCACAGTCACATCACCCGTTGCTTTGTTAAATGTTGTTCCAACACGATCGCCTTCAACAAAACTGGCCGAGAAGTCATTTTCGGCAAGACGCTTTACCTCTTCCAACATCCCCATTGCAGTCTCGCGATCAATATCGGCATAGACAGAGGTTCCGAGTATTTTCTCGCGCTCTAGAAGATCAAAGAGGCAGAATTCGATATCGCGCAGATTGGCTGTGTAATGGCTCATGGGCAAATAATGCTACCCGCCAGTAACTTATGCAAGCCTGCCCCGCGTAGGCGCTAGAACGGGATAGGGTTCTGCGCGTGCTACTAAGTGATCGCGATATCCGCGCCGAAATCGCCGCTGGCCGGGTGGGCTGTGAGCCCTTTACCGAGTCCATGATTCAACCCTCCTCGGTCGATGTGCGCCTGGATAAGTTCTTCCGTGTCTTTGAAAACCATAAGTACAGCGTGATCGATCCATCGATCGAACAGCCAGATCTAACCCGTGAAGTTATCGCCGAGGGCGACGAGCCATTTATCTTGCACCCAGGCGAGTTTGTTTTAGCCAGCACCTACGAAGTAATTACTCTGCCCGATGACATAGCAGGGCGCCTGGAGGGTAAATCCTCATTGGGTCGCCTTGGCTTACTCACTCACTCAACGGCAGGCTTTATCGACCCTGGCTTTAGCGGTCACATCACCTTGGAGCTTTCAAACGTTGCCAACCTACCCGTGAAGTTATTTCCGGGCATGAAGATCGGTCAACTCTGTCTCATCAAACTCTCATCTCCTGCCGAACACCCTTATGGCAGCGAAAAATATGGCTCTAGATATCAGGGTCAGCGCGGACCAACGGCTAGCCGCTCATTCTTAAATTTCCATAAATCAAAGATTCAGTAAATCCGCAGGAATGAATCGGCCTAAAAGGCGGTTTAATTAGATATGAAAACAATCGTCGTACTTGGTCTCATCGCTCTTATCGTCCTATTTTTCATCGCCCAATATAACCGACTAATTCGCCTTAACATTAGTGTCAATGAGGCATGGGCCCAGATCGAGGTTCAGTTAAAGAGACGTGCAGATTTAATCCCTAACTTAGTTGAAAGCGTTAAGGGATATGCCAAGCACGAACAGTCAACTTTCGATGCAGTTGTTACTGCGCGTGCAAAGGCAACGAGTGCATCAAGTGTGGCCGATGTTGCCGCCGCCGATGGAATGCTGACACAGGCCTTGCGCGGATTACTTGCAGTTGCCGAGGCTTATCCAGATTTAAAGGCATCGGCAAACTTTTTATCCTTACAAGATGAGCTTGCAACTACTGAAAACAAAGTTGCATTTAGCCGCCAGTTCTATAACGATAATGTGCGCTCGCTCAATACCGCTGTAAAGACAGTACCCACTAACTTCTTTGCCGGCTTTGCAAAGGTTACAGAGCGCGAGTTTTATGAGCTTGAAGATCCACAGGATCGCAACGTTCCAAAAGTCACCTTTTAATATCAATGAACTTTAGAACACAACAGGCGGCAAATAAGCGTAAAACAATCGGCTTACTGGTTGGAATGGCCGTACTTGTGTGGCTCGTTGTCTATGCAGCCCTTACATACTTTGGCACATCTACTGCCGGCATAGTCCCCATAGCAGTTGGTATCGCACTGATTTCAGTCTGGGGCTCGTACTACGGCGCCGATAAATTAGTCATAACAATGACTGGGGCTAAGTTAATTCAAGAGTCCGATAATCCAAAGTTATTTGGACTGATTCAAGAGGTAATAATTGCAAGTGGACTGCCAATGCCAAAGGTTGCAATCGTTGTTGATAGTGCACCTAACGCTTTTGCAACTGGTCGTAACCCTGAGCACGCACTGATTGCCTTTACTACTGGGATTTTAGATGCAATGGATAGAGATCAACTGCAGGGCGTCATTGCACACGAGCTGGCACACGTTGCAAACCGAGATACTTTGGTATCTGCAGTAGCTGCAACGACAGCTGGTGCGATTGCAATCCTTAGTGACATGATGACCCGCATGATGTTCTTTGGGGGCGGGCGGCGTGATCGTAGTAACAACGGCAATCCAATTTTGCTCGTCGTCTCACTTCTTATTCTTATCTTGGCCCCACTTGCGGCGATCCTTTTAAAATCTGCAATCTCTCGCAAACGTGAATCCTTAGCCGATGCAACTGCAGTTGCCTTTACACGAAACCCTGCCGGACTTCGAAGCGCGCTAGAGGTCTTAGAGCGAGACTCAACCGTTGTCCAACAGAAATCCACATCGGTTGCACATATCTGGATTGAATCACCGCTAGATGGCAAGGCCGTCTCACGTCTTTTCTCTACACATCCACCGATCGCCGAGCGTATTGCGGTATTAAAGGCGATGGAATCGCTTAACTAACTACTCTTTTACAGAGCGCAGCAGTACCTGGGCAACATCTAAGACCTCAACATCGGAGGCTCGGGCCGTCATGCCATCGCTGGTCATAACACGGCAGAAAGGACAGGCAACGGCTAACTCTTTAGCACCCGTTGCAATCGCCTCATCGACGCGGTTGAGGTTGATCTGGGTACCTAATTTCTCCTCCATCCACATGCGGCCACCACCTGCGCCACAACAAAATGAGCGCTCTTTATTGCGCGGCATCTCTGAAATTTGCGCACCTGTTGCCTCAAGTAATTCACGCGGAGGTTGATAAATCTCATTGTGACGGCCTAGGTAACAAGGATCGTGATAGGTCATAGCAGTATGACTCATCTTTATTGGTAGTAATTTTTTATCACGTAGTAGTTGATTGAGTAACTGCGTGTGGTGAAGCATCTCTAACTCAAAACCACTTTGTGCATAGTCACGACCAATAGTTGTAAAGCAGTGCGGGCAGGTAACAACAACTTTCTTTGTTCCTTTGCTACGTCCGGCAAAGACCTCTTTAAATGTCTCAATGTTTTCAGCGGCTAAAATCTGATAGAGAAATTCATTACCGGCACGACGCGCAGGATCTCCCGTGCACGTCTCTTTCTTACCAAGAACTGCAAAGTTAACTCCGGCCATATGTAAAAGCTCTGCAACTGCTTTAGTTGTTTTCTTTGCGCGCTCATCGTATGCACCGGCGCAGCCAACCCAGAACAAGTACTCAACCTCATCCGGTAGGGTTCCCTCAACAACACGGATCGGGAAATCGCACTCAGCGATCCACGCCTCGCGGTCATTCTTATTTGCACCCCATGGATTACCAGTTTGTTCTAAGTTACGGAAAGTTCCACCGAGTTCGCTAGGAAAGTTTGACTCAACTAAAACTTGGAAACGGCGCATATTAACGATGTGATCAATATGCTCGATATCGACCGGGCATTCATTAACACAGGCACCACACGTCGTGCATGACCACAAAACATCGAGTGAAATAGGTGCGCCAACGCCTGCCATAGCCTCATTTTCAACGGTTTTAGCGAAGGCGTGATCGCGCATGGCCATGATTAAAAGCTTTGGAGATAGTGGCTTATCAGTGTGCCAGGCAGGGCACTGCGATTGACAGCGACCGCACTCGGTGCATGAAGTCATATCCAACAAACCCTTCCAGGTTATATCGGCGCGAGTACCAAGTCCAAAGACATCATCATCTTTCGGATCTTCAAAGTTAATAACCTCACCATGTGAGAGCATCGCAGGCAATGGTCCAAGTGATGATTTGCCATCGGCATTGCGGCGAAAGTAGATATTAAAGGGTGCTAAGAATCGGTGCCATGCAACGCCCATTGTTAAGTTACTTGCGATAACAATAAACCAAAGCATTGAAACAACAATTTTAATTGTTGCGACTAGTTGAACAGTTGAAATAAGTTGGCCGAGGGTCCACGACTTAAATATCGATGCGATAAACCATGTTGTTACGTAATGACGGTTCCAAGCAACTTCATCAGATAATGCACCCTCTAAACCACGAAGGGCGAGGACACAGAAAATAATGACAAGGATTGTCGCCTCAACGTAATAACCTTTAGCCATTCCAGAGCCATAAAAGCGTGAAGTGCGCCCCTTTTTAACAATACGCGTCACCTGTCGAATACCAATTAAGGCAACAATTCCAACACCAGTTGCCCATGCAATGAGTTCAGTGAAATATTCGTAAGGCCATAAATGTCCAATAACTGGAAGTGCGAACTCTGGCTTAATGAGTTGACCATAAGCCGTAACTAAAGTTCCAAAGAGTGCACCAAAACCGATCATCACAAACCAGTGGGCAAAACCTACAATGGTGAAGTTAAACATCTTGGTGTGACCAAAGATCTCCCCAGCAGCCATCCGCAGGCGCTTGCCACGATCATTGCTTCGCGTTGGATCGGGCTGCCCCTTCTTGTAAATACCTATTAACTGTCTGGTCCTCACTGCCATGAGAGCAAGGGCTACAGCGGTGATTCCATAGGCAATAACTACAAAGAGGAGGTTCATATGCAGAGGGTAGACGGGGAGCGGGAATAAGTCAGAGCGCAGCTAGGTTTACATAATCAACAGACCTGAGTCGTATCGACTCAACCTTTCGGGTAGGATGGACTCAGGTTTGAAGCAGACCTCGACCCTACCCCAGGTGCGAGTGACAATAATAAGGAGCGTTAAAAATGGCTAGAGCAGTTGGAATCGACCTTGGAACAACAAATAGTTGCGTATCGGTCCTAGAGGGTGGCGAAGCCACCGTTATCGCCAATGCTGAAGGCGCCCGCACGACACCGTCGATTGTGGCCTTTGCAAAAAATGGCGAGGTCCTCGTCGGTGAGGTGGCAAAGCGCCAATCGGTCACTAACGTCGATCGCACGATCCGCTCAGTTAAGCGCCACATGGGCACAGACTGGTCAATCGATATCGATGGCAAGAAGTACACAGCACAAGAGATCTCAGCCCGTGTATTGCAGAAGTTAAAGCGCGATGCAGAGGCTTACTTAGGTGAGACGGTAACGGATGCTGTTATTACCGTCCCCGCATATTTCAATGATGCACAACGCCAAGCAACAAAAGAGGCCGGCGAAATTGCAGGCCTAAATGTTCTGCGCATCATCAACGAGCCAACAGCTGCTGCGCTCGCCTACGGTCTTGATAAGGCCGATCAAGAGCAGACGATTCTCGTCTTTGACTTGGGCGGCGGAACTTTCGACGTATCACTTCTTGAAATCGGTGATGGCGTTGTTGAAGTCAAGGCAACTAATGGCGATAACCACTTAGGTGGAGATGACTGGGATCAAGCACTCGTTGATTTCTTAGTTCAGAACTTTGGTTCACAAAATGGAATCGATTTAACAAAAGATAAGATGGCGATGCAACGTATCCGTGAAGCTGCAGAGAAAGCGAAGATTGAACTCTCATCTTCACAATCTGCATCGATCAACCTGCCATACATCACAGTAGATGCTGAAAAGAATCCACTGTTCATGGATGAGACAATTACGCGCGCACAGTTCCAACAATTAACTGGATCACTACTTGACCGTTGTAAGAAGCCTTTCCAAGCAGTGTTAAAAGATGCTGGGATTCCGATTAGCAAGATTCAAAGCGTCGTACTAGTTGGTGGATCAACTCGTATGCCAGCAGTCGTTGATCTTGTCAAAGAGTTAACCGGCGGCAAAGAGCCAAATAAGGGCGTAAACCCTGATGAGGTTGTTGCCCTTGGTGCATCCCTGCAAGCCGGTGTTTTAAAGGGTGAAGTCAAGGATGTTTTGCTCCTTGATGTCACACCACTATCTCTTGGTATTGAAACTAAGGGTGGAGTAATGACTCGTTTAATTGAGCGCAATACAACGATTCCTACAAAGCGCAGCGAAGTATTTACAACCGCCGATGATAATCAGCCAGCGGTACAGATTCAGGCCTACCAGGGCGAACGTGAAATGGCGGCTTATAACAAGAAGCTAGGCATGTTCGAACTCACCGGTCTTCCACCCGCACCACGTGGAATTCCTCAGATCGAAGTTACATTCGATATCGATGCCAACGGAATCGTTCATGTATCGGCAAAAGATCTTGGAACTGGTAAAGAGCAGAGCATGACCATCACTGGTGGATCAGCGCTTTCAAAGGATGACATCGCACGCATGATGGAGGATGCCGAATCACATGCTGAAGAAGATCGCCAGCGCAAAGAAGAGGCTGAAATCCGCAATGCTGGTGACTCACTTCTTTACTCAACACAGAAGTTCATAAAAGATAATGAGGAAAAACTTAGCGAGGGCGATGCACTCGAAAAGAAAACTGAGACTGAAGCAGCACTTACCGAACTGCAGACTGCACTTGGTGGCTCTAACTTCGAGATGATTAAGAGTGCAACTGAAAAGGTTGCAACTGTTAGCCAAGCACTCGGTGCCGCACTCTATGCAGGCGCTGCCGCTGCAGCTGAAGGTGAAGCTCCACCAAGTGAAGATGGTGTCGAAGATGCTGAGGTTGTTGAGTGAGCGAAGAAATCTCAGTTGAAGAGTTAGTGGTTGAAGATGTAGCACCGGTACCTGTAATTGATCCGGTAGCTACTCTCACCAATGATTTACAGCGGCTTCAGGCCGAATATGCCAACTATCGAAAGCGCATAGAGCGTGATCGTTTAGTGGCCCATGAGATGGCTATTGGCGCGGTTTTAACCGAGCTTTTGGCACTCCTTGATGCCGTTGATCTGGCCGAGCAACATGGCGAGGTGACGGGTGGGTTTAAAGCAGTATCTGATCAACTCAATGCGATTACATCGCGCATTGGTCTTGAAAAATACGGCGCCGAAGGCGAAGCCTTTGATCCGCAGATTCACGAAGCGCTGATGCATGAGACATCGGTCGATGTCGCAGTGCCAACAGCTACAAAGATCTTGCAGCCGGGATATAAATACAAAGAGCGTATTTTGCGCCCAGCCCGCGTATCTGTCACCGATCCAGCGGCAGAGTAATTTCACATGGCCGCCAAAGACTTATACGAGAAGGATTTCTATAAGGTTCTGGGTGTAGATAAAAAAGCTGGCGCCGATGAGATTAAGAAGAAGTACCGCACATTAGCGCGCGAACTACATCCCGATAAAAATAAGGGTGATGCGGCAAAGGAAGAGAAGTTCAAAGGCATCTCAGAGGCCTATGAGATTTTATCTGATGCTAAAAAACGCGCCGAATACGATGAAGCACGTTCACTCTATGAACGTGGCGGATTTCGCTCACCCATGGGTGGCGGCCAACAAGGTGGCGATTTCAATGACATTTTTGGTGGTGGCAACCCACAAGATATCTTTGCAAATCTATTTGGTGGCGGTCGGCGCGGGCCACGTAAAGGTCAGGATTTACAGACCGAGGCCACTATTACATTTCGAGAATCAATTGTTGGTACACATTTAGATCTACGTCTTGCAACCGATCGCGGAGCTGCACAAAACATTACGGCGCGGGTACCGGCAGGTGTAAACGATGGCGCAAAGATTCGCGTTAAAGGCAAAGGAGCGGCCGGTGAGGCTGGCCCAGGTGACTTATTTATCATGTTACACGTTAAACCCCATGCAATCTTTGGGCGCAAGGGTGAGAACCTAACACTTACTTTACCCGTGACATTTGCCGAAGCAGCACTCGGCGCGGATATAAAAGTTCCGACAATGGGCGGAGATGATGTCACGGTGCGCATCGCACCTGGAACATCTAATGGCCGCACACTACGAGTTAAGGGACGCGGAATCACTAAGGGAGCAACGACAGGTGATTTACTTGTCACTGTTGATGTTCAAGTACCACAGCGCGTTGATGGCAAAGCGCTAGATGCGTTGAGGGTATTTGCAGAGGAGACTGCGCATGAAGATGTGCGGGCAGATTTAGTAACAAAGGCCAAAGCATGAGCGATGATGTAAAGAGTGATCAACCAGCCGATGATGCCGCCGTCTATGTCATCTCAGTTGCAGCGGAGATTTCGGGCCTACATCCACAAACACTGCGTCAATATGATCGCCTAGGCTTAGTCTCACCGAATCGCACCGAGGGGCGCAATCGCCGTTATTCACTGCGCGATATTGCGCTGCTGCGCGCAGTTCAAAGATTAGTTGGCGAGGGAATCAACCACGCAGGCATTAAGCGAATTATTGATCTTGAATCTGCAATGGCCAATATGGCGCTGGAGGTTGCTCAGTTACGTATCGAGGTCGATGCATTGGTAGAGGCCAACCCACCTAAAGGTTTAGTACGTCGGGCGCGCAGTGAAGTTATTATTTACAAAGAGGTTGACTAAGCGGGAGTTAGGAAGTTAGTACGCCCACTCCATTTTCCAAGTGTTTGTTCAGCTGGCGATTTTAAAATCGACTCTAAAACAGTGGCATAAACATCTCTAAAGTCAGTTGTTACCGCTAGATCTCCATCAATGAGCTTTGATAGCGACGGCTGGTCACCGAAGAAGCCACCCTTAACTTTTTCACCGATTAAAAACATCGGCCCTGATGTGCCGTGATCGGTTCCTTGGGACGCGTTGCCTTTAACACGCCGGCCAAACTCGCTATAGACCATTACCGTTACATCATTTAAGCGCGTTGTTGATTTCAACTGGCTCATAAACTTTGTCAGCGATGCCGAAACGACACCTAAGAGTTCGGCCTGCGCATTTGCCTCGTTGGCATGGGTATCAAAACCACCTAATGAGACCGACCAGACTTTTGTTGGAGAGCCTGCGGCGATGAGCTTTGCAACAACATCTAACTGTTGGGATAAGTTGCTATCGCTCCCTGCGTTACCACCATTAGCTGTTGGCAGATCTGGGGCGACAGGGGCTGGCATTTTTAAAATCGGTTGTACCGATGTTGAAAGATTAAATAAGTTGCGCATCGAAGTAGCAGCTGCAGCCATTAAGGGTGAATCCGCGCGTGCTACTTTTGAAAGCTGTGTACAGCCCGCGGCAAGTGTTCCCTTTGGAATTGTTAATCCACCGATCGGCAGAGCAGAGCCCGATAACTTGGTACCTGCAAGCATAGGTGGCAAGACCGAACCTAATGAGATTGCCAACATTGCATCCTCTTGCTGTGAATCTAACCAACGACCCAGCCAACCACCACTGATGTGTTTGTCGGGTGATGCCGTTTGCCACTTAGCCATTGAAGAAAAATGCGAACGATCAGGCTTTGGATAACCAACACCACGAACAATCGCCAACTTCTTTTGATCCCACAGCCCTTTTAAGCCCGTCATAGAAGGGTTTAAGGCTAGCTCGGCGTCCAGTGGCAACATTGTTTCAGCTTTGTACGAAATATCTGGGCGCGATGAAAAATATAATGGATCTTTAAATGGAATCACAGTATTTAATCCATCGTTACCACCATACAAAGTTACGACTACGAGAATCGGGGTACCAGTTGCAAGCGGACGGTTAATCGCAGCCGCTGCAATTTGATCGAGTGATAACAGATTTGCCGTTGCACCCACTGCCACAGCACCCGATGTGAGTTTTAGAAAACGTCTCCGGCTTAAAGTATCCATAGTTATCTCCTAAGCGCTCACGATGTATTCAGGGCTACACAAGGCAAGTAATACAAACTGTGCAGGATCACCGAGGGAACTTCGAAGTGCAGATTGAGTACGAGTACTCCATGCTGGAACACCCAGCCAATCGGCACTATTTAATACTCGAGACTCAACGGGAATACTTGTAAGAGCGTTTAAATTGCTCTGCTTAATTAACCAGGTGGCAAATGTAATTCGATACTGGGCTGTTGCCGATGAGAGCCAGGCTTCACCCGCTGGCCACCCACCAACATTCGGCGGTGAAAAAGGAACTTGGCCCAACTTATCTAAGTAGCTAATTAACTGCCCAGAGGTTGTCAATCGCGAAGGTATTAATTCAAGTGCACGGCAGGCAGAGATAAACCACTCAACAGGTGATTTAACGAGCTCATACTTTTCATTACTCATTACCGAATCGTTGGCCATGGCAGCAACTGCGCTAGCTATCGAGCGATTAGTAAAGGCGCCCTTAGCGGCAAAACTTGCAGGCATTACCTCATTGCTAGAGATAAAGCGGTACCACAGACGTTCGGCGATAAAGGTTGCACAGTCATCGCGGGCTACTAGAAAATCGGCCAGAGAGTCTCCGGTGAAAACTGCAGTTGTACCTAATATAGCTACAGGGTTGGTATCCCTGCGTTTTTGGTTAATCGTGACAGCTCCAGAGCTGCGATCAACCTGGTAGCCAGTTAAGGCCCGAGCGATCGCCTTAACATCATCTTCGGTATAGCGATTTACACCGAGCACAAAGAGCTCCATTAATTCACGGCCCAGGTTTTCATTGGGAGCCTTTACCGTGCTGTCTTGGCCATCTAACCAAAACTGCAGTGCACCATCGTCGAGCATCGCTTTTGTCATGGTATTAAAACTGCCAAGAGAGTTAGCACGCAGAGTTTTATTTTGATTAAACATCGGTAGTGGATAATTAAGTTTTTGAATCGATGTCGCCCAATGCCCATGCCAAAACCATGTCATGCGCTCGCTCAAACCGTGATCACTTAATGCCATGCGATCGAGCCACCACAAAACCATCTGCTCACTTTGATAGCGCATTGCAATTGCAAAGGGCACAACCTCTGGAGTATTTGGTGCAGGGCGCTTTCCGAGATCTGTAATCTCTGGATCTTTTATGGCAGATGCACCAGCATCAACTGCCGGTAGTGTTAAAAATTTTGCACGTGTTGGACCAACACCATCTTTAATAGCCTGGGCATATTCACCAGGCCGCGGCCCAAACGCAAAGCGATGAAACAGACGTGAGGTTTCAAGGCGCTTAATATTCATAAAGAGAGAGTAAGTGTTAAAGGTAAACAATAAGGGGGATTAAGATGAACCACATAGAACCCACACATAACCCACAAATTTAACGCCGCTTTTTCACAGCCTTCTTGGCAGTTTTCTTCTTTACTACCTTCTTCACTACCCGCTTCTTTAGCTTTCTTTTTCGGGTAATTGGGACTTCGACTACAAGATCTAATGAAGCAACGAAGAGTTCTAGCGCCGCAGCCTCTTTGCGAAGACTTGCAATCGTCTTATGTAAGGCGCGCTTTGTGGCAGCGGCCTTCTTCACTGGTTTTCTACCCGCGGCCTTCTTTTTTACAACCTTTTTTTTCGCTGCCATAGTGTGGGAAAGGGTAGCGCTTTAGAACCTAGGCAGGCTAGATAGTAGGCTCCCTCGCATGAGTTCACGTGATGAATTAAAGAACCAGATTGTTAAAAAGGCTGTTGTCCACGGCAAAGTCATCTTGTCATCGGGTAAAGAGGCCGATTACTACGTAGATCTGCGACGTGTAACGCTAGATCATGAGGCTGCACCGCTAGTTGGTGAAGTCATGTTGGATTTAACAAAAGATTTAGAGTACGAGGCCGTTGGCGGGTTAACACTTGGCGCAGATCCAGTTGCAACTGCGATGATGCACGTGGCAGCTGCGCGCGGGAGAAAGATTGATTCATTTGTTGTGCGCAAAGCCGAGAAAGCACATGGCCTACAGCGCCGCATCGAAGGCCCTGATGTAAAAGGCAAAAGAGTTTTAGCCGTTGAAGATACCTCAACTACTGGAGGATCGGTTTTAATGGCCGTTGAAGCTCTGCTTGAAGCCGGTGCGATTGTTGTCGGTGTTGCAGTTATCGTTGAACGAGGGGCTGAACCAAAGATTAAAGAGGCTGGCTATGAATACCGCGCCGCTTTCCAACTCAAGGATTTAGGTCTCTAGATTTATTTGTGATGCTTGCGAGTCTGCCACTCGCGAAAGAGTTCAATAAAGACCGGGATTAAACTAGCAAAGACGATAACTCCGATAATCGGCAATAAGTAGGCATCAACTGAGCCTTTTAACTTCTCGCCGAGAATTAAACCGAGAGCGATTACCGTCTCAGTCCAGATAACTGCGCCAAGTGCGTTATAGAAGAAAAACTTTTTCTTATCTACGCCAACAACACCACACATTGGATTAATCAAGGTACGCACAAATGGCACAAAGCGTGCAAAGACAAGTGCTTTGCCTGTGCCGTATTTACGTAGCCACTTTTCAGTCGTCACAACTTTTTGGTGGTTAAAGACTCGACCATCGGGGCGATCAAATAACGTGCGCCCGTATTTCTCCCCGAAGAAGTAACCAACTAACCCACCAGCCGTTGCCGCCAGTGGAGCAGCGATGATTAGAGCTATCGCTGAGAGTTGAGCGTTACCCAATATCGCAGCCCCAGATCCAGAGGCAGCTACTCCTGCGACGAAGAGCAGAGAGTCTCCCGGAAAGGCCAGACCAATAAGTAGCCCGGTCTCGGCGAAGATAATGCCTAGGACCCCGGCCAGACCCAGGTCGGCCACGATCGAATGAGCGTCAAAGAGGTTCATGCCAGAACCCTAGCCCACGATTACAAAGCACAAGTAATAGGTATGTTTTCACTTTTTGCCCCCTTTGTGCTTAAACTTCCCTAGTCTTCGCGCCGACCTATTCGACTAGGCGCCCTTAAAACTCCAACGGAGGAGAACTTATGCGTGCATCTAGCACCGTATCACTCGTGCAAGTAACTGGATCAAATCTCAATCTCGTCTATGTAGTGCTTGCGATCTCGCTCGGCGCACTCGGGGTTGCCTATACACTGCGCGCCCAGGTTTTGGCCGCCTCTGATGGCACAGCCAAAATGCGCGAAATCGCTGAAGCGGTTCAAGAGGGAGCGGCGGCATTTCTTAACCGCCAGTTCCGCACACTCTCATATTTTGTTGGAATCGTATTTGTGCTCTTGTTTGCACTACCTGGCGATGCTGAAATCCGCATCGGCCGGTCGATCTTCTTTTTAGTTGGCGCAGCCTTCTCTGCCCTCGTTGGTTACAACGGAATGTGGCTGGCAGTTCGAGCAAATGTTCGCGTTGCAGATGCTGCACGTAATAAGGATGGCCAGAAGGCCGTTCAAATCGCTTTTCGTACTGGCGGCGTCGTTGGTATGACAACTGTAGGACTTGGCCTCATCGGTGCATCCCTTGTTGTAATCATCTACCGCGAAAATGCGCCATCGGTTCTTGAAGGCTTTGGCTTTGGCGCAGCGATGCTCGCAATGTTTATGCGCGTCGGCGGCGGAATCTTTACTAAGGCAGCAGACGTTGGAGCAGATCTTGTCGGTAAAGTTGAAAAGAATATTCCAGAGGATGACCCACGTAACGCTGCAACAATCGCAGATAACGTCGGAGATAACGTTGGAGACTGCGCCGGAATGGCTGCAGACTTGTTCGAGTCATATGCAGTAACTCTCGTTGCAGCGCTAATTCTCGGAAAGGCCGCCTTCGGTGATGCCGGACTTATCTATCCATTGATCGTCCCAGCAATTGGAACAGTTACCGCAGTAATCGGAATCTTCTTAACCAAGCTTCGCAGCACAGATAAGTCAGCGATGACCGCGATTAACCGCTCATTCTTTATCTCAGCGATCATCAGCGCTGGCCTAACTGCGCTCGCAACATTTACATACCTACCATCTGATTTCAAACTTCTCACTGGACTATCTCCTGAGGCAGTAACGGCGGCAGGTAATACAAACCCACGCGTTCTTGCAATCGGCGCGGTATTAATCGGTATTGCACTTGCTGCAGCAATTCAAGTTCTCACCGGATACTTCACTGAAACTGGTAAGCGTCCAGTAAATGATGTTGCAGCCTCCTCTGAAACAGGCGCGGCAACAGTAATTTTGGCTGGTATTTCAGTTGGTTTTGAATCAGCTGTTTACTCTGCAATCTTGATCGCATCGGCAGTATTCGGTGCCTTCTTGCTCGGTGGCGGAAGTATCGTTCTCTCACTTCTTGCAATCGCACTTGCCGGTACTGGTCTACTCACAACTGTTGGTGTAATCGTGGCCATGGATACATTCGGTCCGATATCAGATAACGCACAAGGTATCGCTGAAATGTCGGGCGATGTCGAGGGTGAAGGCTCAAAGATTCTTACATCCCTTGATGCCGTTGGTAACACAACTAAGGCGATCACTAAGGGAATTGCAATCGCTACAGCGGTTCTTGCAGCTACAGCTTTGTTTGGTGCATTCACCGATGCAATCAAGCAGGCAGTTATTGATGCTGGACAAGGTGCAGCAAATCTTGCACTTCAATATCAAGGAATTCTCGACGTTGCTAACCCACGCAACTTGGTTGGTTTAATTATCGGCGCAGCAGTTGTCTTCCTATTCTCAGGTCTTGCAGTCAATGCAGTTTCCCGTGCAGCTGGCGCAGTTGTTGTTGAAGTTCGCAAGCAGTTCATCGAACACCCAGGAATCATGAAGGGCACAGAGAAGCCAGATTATGGTCGTGTGGTCGATATCTGTACTCGTGACTCACTCCGCGAATTAGTAACACCAGGACTTCTTGCCGTTATGGCACCGATCGCAGTTGGTTTTGGCCTTGGCGTTGGTGCCCTTGGTGCATACCTTGCTGGTGCAATCGGTACCGGAACTCTGATGGCAGTCTTTTTATCTAACTCAGGCGGTGCTTGGGATAACGCTAAGAAGATGGTTGAAGATGGACATCACGGTGGAAAGAACTCTGATGCGCATGCTGCAACAATCATCGGTGACACCGTTGGAGATCCTTTCAAGGACACTGCCGGCCCAGCAATTAACCCACTTATTAAGGTTATGAACCTTGTAGGTCTCTTAATTACTCCAGCTATCGTCTCACTGGCTCTCGGTGGAAGCACAACAACCAGTACATTGATCGGCATCGGAGCAACCCTTGTCATCATCGCTGCGCTGATTCGCAACCGTCGTCAAGCAACAACGATTCTGGTCTAACGTAGTTCTCAACTTTCGATCAAGGGATACATGGCTAAAGCGAAGGTTGACCTGATTAAGTTGGTGATTGTTGAATCACCGGCAAAGGCAAGAAAGATTGGCGCCTACCTCGGCGACGGATATGTCGTCGAGGCTAGTGTCGGTCATATCCGTGATCTTCCTCAGCGCGCAGCCGATATTCCAAAAGAGTATAAAAAAATCGCTTGGGCTAAAGAGGGCGTTGATATTGAAAACGACTTTGCACCCTTGTATGTCATTAACCCAGATAAGCGGGCAAAGGTCGCAGAGCTACAATCACTAATGAAAAACGCCGAAGAGTTAATTCTGGCAACAGACGAAGACCGCGAAGGTGAAGCGATCGCTTGGCACTTAGTAGAGGTCTTGCAGCCAAAAGTTCCAATTAAGCGAATGGTCTTTAACGAGATTACTAAAGAGGCGATCCAAGCAGCCGTTGAAAATACACGCGACCTGGATTATCACTTAATAGATGCACAGGAAACACGTCGCGTATTAGATCGCTTATTTGGTTATCGCTTATCCCCCGTTTTATGGAAAAAAGTTATGCCACGAATCTCAGCCGGACGCGTGCAATCAGTTGCGACCAGACTTATTGTTGAAAAAGAGCGCGAACGCATGGCCTTTATCTCATCGGGCTGGTGGGATTTAGCGGCCGTTACTGCCTTAGGTTTTAATGCACGCCTGCTTGAGGTTGAGGGTAAAAAAGTAGCCTCTACCAGTGACTTTGGCGCAGATGGCGCAGTTAAAGAAAAATCACTAGCGAATATTTTATTACTGAATGAAACTAGTGCCAGAGATTTAGTTGCCAGCCTTAGCTCAACGCCTCTGATCGTAAAGTCGATGGATGAGAGCCCACGTACCGAGCGCCCAAAGCCTCCCTTTACAACCTCAACGATGCAACAAGATGCAGGTAGCAGACTTGGTTGGGGCGCACAGATCAGCATGCGCATCGCACAGCGCTTATATGAAAATGGCTACATCACATATATGCGTACCGATAGCGTTAACTTATCTAGCCAGGCGATAGAGGCGGCACGTAAAGCAGCCAAATCTTTATATGGCGCAGACCATGTTGCAGATGCGCCTCGTGTCTACCAAGGCAAAACAAAAAATGCACAAGAGGCACACGAGGCGATCCGCCCAGCAGGGGAGAGTTTTAAAACCCCAGGAGAGCTTGCACCCGAACTATCTCGCGACGAGTTCGCACTCTATGACTTAATCTGGAAGCGCACTGTTGCATCACAGATGGCAGATGCTAAAAAGCTTCAGATGCGTGTTGACTTTGATGCACAAACAAATGATGGCAAGGCCACTATCTTTCGCGCTAATGGTTCGGTCATCACTTTTCCGGGCTTTCTTGCCGCCTACGATGAGATTCTTAGCGATGAGAATAAAGATGAAGAGAGTGCAGATAAGCGCTTACCTGCGATGACACTAGGTCAATCCGTTAATGTCGATGAATACACCTGCGAGGGCCACGAGACCAAACCACCGGCCCGTTACACCGAGCCAACCCTGGTTAAGAAGTTAGAAGAGCTGGGCATTGGTCGCCCATCTACCTTCGCATCAATCATTCAAACGATTCAAGATCGCGGATATGTCTATAAGCGTGGCCGCGCTTTAGTGCCTACTTTCCTGGCTTTTTCTGTGACAGGCCTGCTCGAGATGCACTTTACGAAGCTTGTCGATTACGAGTTCACGGCCAGTATGGAAGAAGATCTAGACAAGATCGCATCAGGAGAGGCCGGCCGCGTCGATTGGCTTCGCGATTTCTTCTACGGTGTCGACGGACAACCTGGTTTAAATGAACTATCGGCAGATCTTGGTGTTATCGATGCCCGTGCAACAAACACAATGAATCTCTCTGACACGATTGAAATCCGAGTTGGTCGATACGGTGCTTACTTGCAACAAAACTTGCCCGATGAAGAGCGCAAGCTAGCAAACATTCCAGAGTCACTTGCCCCCGATGAGTTAACTCTTGCTAAAGCGATTGAGCTATTGGAGGCGCCATCAGGTGAGCGCGATCTTGGAATCGATCCAGCAACAGGTTTTCCTGTCATTGCAAAGTCTGGTCGCTTCGGACCATACATCACCGAGGTTCTACCAGTTATTGAACCAGAGCTCACCGCATCCGGTAAGAAGAAGCGCAAGAAAGTCGATGCACCAAAGGCCAAGACGGCCAGCCTTCTTTCAACAATGACATTAGATACCGTAACGTATGAAGATGCGTTGCGTTTGTTATCACTTCCTCGAACATTGGGTACTAACGCTGCCGGTGATGACATCACCGTTCAAAACGGTAGATATGGTCCGTACCTCAAGGCCGGCGTTGATAGTCGTACGCTGACATCTGAAGATCAATTATTTTCATTGACGTTAGATGAAGCACTCGAGATTTATTCAAAGCCAAAAGAGCGCCGCCGCGGTGTTGCAAAACCTCCTGTGAAAGAGTTGGGTGTTGATCCAACAACCGAAAAACCACTCGTTATTAAAGATGGTCGCTTTGGAATGTATGTCACCGATGGTGAAACAAATGCAACACTGCGCCGTGGTGATACGGCAGAGGGAATGACTCTTGAGCGCGGGTTAGAGCTCCTTGCTGGCCGACGTGCCTGGGAGGCCGAGAATGGGCCTTCTCCTAAGAAGGCGCGTAAAAAGGCTGCGGCTAAGCCAAAAAAAGGCGATACCGCACCAACGCTTACAAAGAACGTTGTAAAAAAAGCCGGTGCCAAAAAGGCAGCGAAAAAAGCAGCGACGGGAAAAGTCAAGGCTAAAAAAGCCGAATAATTATGTCATCCCAGGGGAAATCACTTTTATCCCTAGCAACTTAGCATTAGCAATCATCTGCCTGTCATAGGTAATAAGCCCCTCAATACTCCCCTCCAGGCTCATAACTGTTGCAATATGGATTGCATCTAAAGTGCGCAAAGTAATCTCTGATGAAAAATTTTCAGCCGCCATCAGAATTGGATTGCTGATAGGCAAAAAGTTGATCTTGTCTAACTCAAGAATAACCTCTGCTGTTTTTGTGGGCACCAACTGAGCTACAGTTCTTCGCACTTCAATCTTTGAAAGCCTAGAAGAAGTCGATTGTGAATTAAGAAAACGCAATAAATCTGGTCTCTCTTTTTCGTCAAATATCGTTTTAAGGATTGCTGAGCTATCTAGATACCAACTCAATAGCGTTCCTCTGCGCGAAGCTCCATAAGAACTTCAGTAGAAGTCTTATTGCTTTTAATTTTTATTGGATTCTTCGTTGGTCGCCAATTGGGATTTTCTGCAGGGGTAATCAAACCTGCCTCGATGTACTCTTCGTACAAAGATTTTCTAATTGACACCAATCGGGCAACCGGGACCCCGTGTTCAGTTATTTCAATGGTCATGCCATCTTTAACTTGATCTAGAATTTTTGAAGCAGATTGACGGAGTTCACGCACACCACATGATTTACGCAAAGGCTTAAGCGAGCTGTTCTTGACTGCAACCTTTTTCTTTACTGCAGTTTTTTTAACGGGAGCCGATTTCTTTGCAGCTGCTTTTTTTGTTTTGTGCGCTGATGTTGTCATGCCCCAAAGGTAGCACAATCATACTATTGTGCTACGGTAATTAATAGCTTAAAAGAAGGCCTAAGTAGCCTCTACAAGCCCAGTTCATCTGGGCGATAGACTCACGCCATGCCTAGAACACTCCCTACCCCTGCCGCACCGGCCCAAGATGAGACACGTGGTGTTCTAGCGATCTTGCGCAAGGAATTCGCCGCCTGAATCCATCTCTCGGTTTAGCAGTATTACAACGATATAAACCTAATATTATACGACCCTACCGGTATTAATTAAAGGAGAAGTTCAAGAATGTACCTACCCAAGGAATTAAGCGATCTATTTCAAGAGGCGCACTTTAGTGACTATCCTTTTGTCGAGATTCCTCAATCCTTTACCGATGACCGTGGAAGTATTGATAATTTAGCGGATGGAACATTAGGGGATGTTGCGCTAATTTCATCAATTAAAGGTGCCATACGAGCGAACCACGTGCATGCCCAAGATTGGCATTTTAGCTATTTGGTAGAGGGCTCAATGGAATACATATGGAAAGATTTAGACGGGAAAGAAAAATTTACAACTGGGATAAAAGGGCAGATGTTGTTTACCCCTCCAGGGATTCCTCATAAAATGGTTTTTCTGGAAGATTCACTTTTCATCGCTATTTCAGCTAAGAATCGATCGTCAGAGAATTATGAGCAGGACACCACAAGACTGCCATCGGATTTCTTCATAAAATAATGGGAAACTTTCGCAAATTACAAAAATGTCGTCTTTGTTCCGGGGAATTCTATAAAACTTCAGTGAAATTACTAGACTCCCCATTAGCTAATGAACTTTATCCAAGCAGAGAACAATCCCTTGTAGCAGACACATTTGCATTGGAAATAGTGATGTGTACTGACTGTAAACACATTCAGTTAAGGCACATTGTTGATCCAGGACGGCTATTTTCTGATTATATTTATGCCTCAGGAACTTCGGCAACTTTTAAGAATCACTTCTACAAGTTAGCCGAAAAAATTGCAGATCTAATACCTGGAGGAATAGCGCTTGAGGTGGGCTCAAATGACGGCACCCTCTTAGAAGCGCTCAGAGATCATGGGATAGTAACCATAGGCGTAGAACCTTCAGAGTACTTAGCAAAGATGAGTCAAAGCAAGTGTGATTTCATTTACCACGATTTCCTTAACGAAACACTCTGCAGAGAGATCCTTGAAAAGCATGGCCCTCTTGACTTAGTTGTCGGAAATAATGTTTTTGCACACATAGATGACTTAATGGCAGCTTTTAAAAATGTTACGGAATTATTGAAAACAGACGGCTATTTCGTATTTGAAGTCGCTCACGTTTTGAGCCTAGTTCAGAATCATCTCTTTGACACCATTTATCACGAACACATGTCTTACCATTCAGTTACGTCTCTCAAACCCCTCCTTAGCAAAATTGGGTTAAATCTAATTGAAGTTGAAGAGATTGAAACACACGGCGGGAGCATCCGAGTGATTTGCCAAAAATCATCTACAAAGTCAACAACATCGGATACGATAAAAAATATTCTGGCAAAAGAAAGTTTCGCCAAACTTGAATCTGATGACTGGATACCAGAATTTAATGATTACATGAAGGTTCTCCTTCAAAAGACAAATGCTGCAATCTCAGATTTCCCAGGAAATACTATTTGGTTTGGATATGGAGCTCCTGCTAAAGCGGTGACATTTATAAATGAATTTAACCTAGTGTCATTGAATATAAGAGGGATTATTGACGATAACCCAGAGAAGCAGGAAAAATTCTTGCCAGTCAGCGGCATCGGAGTAGTTTCAAAAGACCAATTATTGAAAGAAATTGTGGGATATCCTTCAAAAAGTGAGTTCGCATGCATAATATTCCCATGGAATCTTTCTGAGGAAATCGTCGAAAAGTTACCAAGTCTAGACGGAAAGACATTTAGGGCCGTGTGGTTCTTACCAACCTTCAAAGAAAGACGGATAAATAAATGAAAATGATCATTGAAAGCGATATTGAGGAGATTTACGAAAATCTAGGTCCAACACTGCACAAGATTCTAGGCAAAACTATTTTAATAACTGGCGCCGCTGGTTTCTTGGGTAGGTATTTCATGTCACTTTTTAATTTAGTTAACGAAAAAAATCCGGGTAACCCCGTAATAATAGTTGCATTGGATAACTACATTACATCTAGCAATTCAGAAGATCAGCCTTGGCAAAAAACTAGCCCAAATATTGAGTGGATCTATGGTGATGCTTTAATTGGCGCGCAACTTCCAAATAAATTTGATTACATTATCCACGCTGCTGGAATTGCTTCACCCGAACATTATCGGGCACGGCCCCTTGAAACAATTATGGTCGCCGTTGATGTGACAAGGGCTCTTTTGGAGAAGGCAAAAAGTGACAAATCTAGACTTCTCTTTTTTTCGTCCTCAGAAATATATGGAGATCCATTCCCAGACTTCATCCCCACCTCAGAAAGCTATCGAGGCAATGTCGCATCTCGTGGGCCAAGAGCTTGTTATGACGAGTCAAAGAGAATGGGCGAGACCCTATGTTGGGTTTACGAAACTTACTTTGATGTTCACGCCTGTATTGTTCGACCATTTAATGTTTACGGGCCAGGCATGATGCCAAGGGATTATCGGGTGTTACCTAATTTTGCGACGCAGCTCTTCAAGAAAGAGCCACTTCGGGTTTACGGTCACGGTAAGCAGACCAGAACCTTTTGCTACATTACTGATGCTATAACTGGATTCTTGTACGTATTACTTGACTCTAAGAAGGCGGATGTCTTCAATGTCGGAAATCCTGAACCAGAGATCACAATGATTGATTTAGCTGAAAAGTTCTCCAAAATGGCCGAGAGTGCCGAAGGTTACGAACTGATTGGTTACCCATCGTCCTACCCTGAGGATGAACCTAACCGTAGGTGCCCAGATATTAAGAAAATGAAAGCAGAATTCAATTTTAAACCCAAAGTTTCCTTGGATGAGGGGTTAGCGAGATTTATTTCATGGTCGCAAGCTAACTATTCAGAGGATCTTGTCCGTTAATAGAATTCTTTTAATTGGTGTAGGCGCTTGGTCGCGAAAAATTAATGGAGCGATTATAGCGCAGAATACAGACTGGGAAGTTGAAGTTATCTCTGCCCGAACCTTCATTTCAATGGGATCAAACTCAAAAGAGTTTACTGAAATATGCGGGAAGTTTGACCTCTTTTGGATCACAACAACACCAAATAATCAAATCCAGGTTTTACGACAACTTGTAACAACAGAGAAGAAGATTATTTTAGATAAACCGATAGCGACAAGCGTTAGTGAAATTGATCTCATAGAGGATTTAATACTTAATTCTCAGAGCAAAATATATTTATCTCAACCTTGGACTTTTAGTCATCTTTGGTCCAAAATGAAGATAGTAATTTTATCAATCGAGGGAGAAGTTCTTATTCAAACCGAGCGGGGCGGAAGTGTAGTAAGGAAAGAATTGCCACCAGAAATAGACTGGACACCGCACGATATATATCTTTTAGCAGATTATGTAGATAGTTTAGAAAAAGGTCATCGCCAAATCAATTTGGTATCCAGAGAAAAGAATAACCAGCACATTTTATTGAAATATAAAGTGGGACAGGATCGAAAGTTTGAAATTTCAGCTGGTTATGCCACTGAGAGGAAAGCTCATTTGCGAGCTTTCGCAGAGGGTAAACTTGTAGTTGAAGTCAGTTTTGATAAAGGCGAAATCACTGACCACAGAGGCCTAAATCCAATTAAATTTGCGATGGAATCAGAAAACCCAATTATGGCGATGCTTACTTTCATATCGGAAAATGAGCCCACGGTTGATTGGAACCTCATACTCAGTCTTTATCGCGACCTAGTTGGAGTCAGCTATTAGTAAGATTAAAAGGGTAGAAATGCCTATTCATAGAGCCAGATAGGCCCCGATAGACTCACGCCATGCCTAGAACACTCCCTACCCCTGCCGCACCGGCCCAAGATGAGACACGTGGTGTTCTAGCGATCAAACCCTTCCGCAAACTGTGGAACGCTATGGTTTTTTCATCCCTGGGCGATTGGCTGGGCCTACTAGCTACGACTGCCCTGGCCCAACAACTCTCTGGTGGAGATTACGCAACGGCTAACTTTGCAATCGCGGGTGTTTTCATCGCCCGTTTATTACCTGCGGTTTTCTTAGGTCCTATCGCCGGAGTAATTGCCGATCGCTTTGATCGCCGAAAATTAATGGTTTCAAGTGATGTATTGCGCACAGGACTCTATATTTCAATTCCGATAGCACATAATTATTTCTGGCTATACACGGCAACAATCTTGGTTGAGTGCGTCACTCTTTTCTGGTCACCAGCGAAAGAGGCATCGGTACCCAATCTTGTCCCACGTGAAAAATTAGAGTCGGCAAATCAAGTTTCATTACTTGCCGCCTATGGCACTGCGCCAATTGCAGCGGCACTTTTTACCTTTCTCTCACTCTTTACTAGCGCAATCAACGCCGCCTTTTCTTTAAACACCACGGCCGTTGACATTGCGCTCTACCTGAATGCACTCTCATTTGCCTTTGCAGCATTTACAATTTTGGGATTGCGTGAAATCCCTAAGGGCGCGGCAGCAAAACATGCAGCTGAATCTGGAATCATAAAATCCTTACTAGAAGGTTGGAAATCAGTAAGCGGATCAAAGATCATTCGCGGACTCGTTGTTGGAATGGTCGGTGCCTTTATCGCAGCCGGCGCCGTCATTGGCCTTGCTCGAACATTTGTAGGCGACTTAGGCGGCGGAGAAGCCGCCTACGGTGTGCTCTTTGGCGCAGTATTTACAGGCTTAGCCGGTGGCATTGCACTTGGACCTAAAGTCTTTGCGCAGTTCTCACGCCGACGTTTATTCGGAGCCTCTCTTACCATCGCCGGTTTATTTCTCGTTGGCCTTGCAGCAATTCCTAACCTTGTTCTAGCAGTCTTTACAGTCCTCGCACTCGGTGCATTTAGCGGAATCTCTTGGGTCACCGGTTTTACGATGCTAGGCATGGAGGTCGCCGATGAAGTACGCGGTCGCACCTTTGCCTTCGTACAAAGCTTGATCCGAGTGGTTTTAGTTGGCGTTCTTGCCATTTCGCCGCTGATCGCCGCAGCCGTGGGTAAACACACATTTAAATTTCAAAACACACAGGTGAGTTATAACGGAGCATCGGTAACAATTCTTATCGCAGGCTTAATCGCTGCACTGATCGGCGCGATCTCTTATCACCAGATGAAAGATCGTCCCAATGTCTCTCTGTGGTCTGATATTTCAAATGCGCTTAAGGGCGAGCTCGGCAGTATTACAGGTGCACCCACCAAAGGAACCTTCATTGTCTTTGAAGGCGGCGAAGGAATTGGCAAGACAACACAGGCAAAGTTATTAAAGGCATGGCTTGAGCAAGAGGGTGAGTCCGTTGTCCTATCTCGCGAACCAGGTGGTAGTGATCTAGGTATTGAGATTCGAAAGATATTACTTTCACACTCAACCGGTGAGATCAGCCCGCGGGCAGAGGCGTTGCTTTATGCAGCAGATCGCGCCCACCATGTTCATAGTGTTATTCGTCCATCACTTGCCGCCGGCGATGTTGTTATTAGTGATCGCTACTTCGATTCATCGATCGCCTATCAAGGTGCAGGTCGCGTCTTAGAGCCCGGGGAGGTTGCCCGAATTTCCCGCTGGGCAACTGAATCCTTATACCCAACGCTGACGATAATCATTGACCTGCCAGCAGAAATCGGCCTTGCCCGTCTGCGCAGTAAAGATCGCTTAGAGGCTCAACCCATTGATTTCCACGAGCGCGTGCGCCAAGAGTTTCTGCAGATAGCACTACTTGACCCCGAGCGATACTTCATCGTCGATGGCAATCAATCGATCGCAGATACGCACGCTGTAATTATTGCCAGAGTCAGTGAGATCGCAGCACTCAAGCGCAATGCAGTAGAGGATAAAGGCGCGCTACTACTGCGCCCGATTCGCGCCGTGAATAAAGCTGTGCGAACAACTGCTAAAAAAACTTCGGCAAGTGCAAGTAAGGCCGTCAATAAAGCAAAACCAAAGAAGAAGGCCGCTAAGAAGTGAGCGCTATATCCAGCGTCTTTGGGGATTTAGTAGGACAAGAACATATCGTTGATGTATTACAGAGCGCCGTTGCAGCTACTCGAAGCGGTGATGAAACCCTCGGAATTACTGATCAGGCCATGACACATGCATGGCTCTTTACCGGCCCGCCCGGCTCTGGCCGCTCCAGTGCAGCCGTTGCATTTGCACAGGCCCTTGTCTGTCCAACTAATGGCTGCGCTACATGCAATGCCTGCCGCAGTGTTATTAACAACGCACATCCCGATGTTGAAGTTATTCGCACCGAAGGTCTATCGATCAAGATCGATGAGGTCCGCGAGCTTCTTGCCCGCGTTGCATGGGCGCCATCGATGGGTGGCTGGCGAGTTGTTGTGATGGAGGATGCCGATAGGCTTACAGAGTCTGCGGCGAACGCACTGTTGAAAGCTATTGAAGAGCCAGGCAATCGCACCGTCTGGCTTTTGTGCGCGCCAACTTTGCACGATGTCCTACCAACGATTCGCAGCCGCTGTCGCCACTTACAACTTGTAACACCATCAACACAAACCGTTGCTCAAGTCCTTCAAAACCGCGATGGAATAAGCCCGCAGATGGCCGACTTTGCCGCCCGTGTAAGCCAGGGCCATATTGGCTGTGCGCGATATTTGGCAAAGAATGAAGCCGTGCGCAATACCCGCACCACAATTATGCAGCTACCCCTAACCTTAAAAGGGATCTCATCTGCATTTGCCGCCGCACAAATCCTGGTTGATCTAGCAACTGATCAAGCAAATGAATCGGCCGAAGAGCGCAACCAAATCGAGCTCGATGATCTCTCCCTTGCCTATGGCAAAGGCGCAACGGGCCGAGGCATGGCAACGGGTGGTGCTAAAGCGATAAAGGAGTTAGAGAAAGAGCAAAAGACTCGCAGCACCCGCATGGTGCGAGATGGTCTGGACGCCGCTCTTCTAGATATCGCAACCTTTTATCGCGACGTCATGATGGTGCAGGCCGGTGCCAACGACGGGCTAATCAATAAAGAGTTAGAGAACCAAATAACGACCTATGCCGCCAATACCAAGCCGCATACAACAATAAATAAGATCAACGCCATCATGGCCGCGCGCACCAACCTGGGTCACAACGCAGCACCGTTACTTACCGTCGAAGCCCTGATGTGTGTGCTGGCTAGATAACCGTTACGAGGACATTAATCTTCTAAGCAGATAAAAAACTTTCCAAAGCCTCGCGAATTAGAACGGATGGAGTTTCTCCACGGCGCCTGGCCTCTTGCTCCAGCCTTACTTTTAACTTATGTGGTACTCGAGCTTTTATTTCAGGAGAAACTTTCCGTGGGCCAGTCAGCGATGGTCTACCAGTTGCCTGCTTAATGATCTCTTGGGATATCTTTTCTGCCCGAGCATTTGTAAGTCGATTGCCTTGTTTATCGAGAACAATGGTTTTATTAAGGTCGACATCCAGGCCCCAAACATATTTTACCCTTTGCTTTTTAGCCATTGTGTCCTCTTCTCCGGAAATTTGTTGGCATTACGTGGATAACTAAAATCTCATCTTCAAACTCAACTCCCGCAATCTCCAGCTCTAGCCCTCGATCGTCGATACCTGTCCAAAACAATCTATGTTCAAACTCATTGCGTCCTGGTGTGCGCATAGCTCTGTTATTGTCAATAACAAAGC
>CAFBQE010000004.1_pt1 | contig 28853 bp, 28 predicted proteins | sample 7269911 | NCBI WGS metagenome assembly CAFBQE01 (sample SAMEA6814173, study PRJEB35770) | uncultured Actinomycetes bacterium | biome: Freshwater; feature: Freshwater reservoir; material: water | place: Czech Republic | collected 2016-11-09 | depth 30m m
GGCGAGAAGTAAATAGACCTGTGGGATCTAATACAGATTCGATTCCGGCATCACTTAAATCAAAGCAGCCAACTTCATCAGATGCTCCAAAGCGGTTTTTAATTGCACGGATTAATCGCAGACGTGAGTGGCGCTCGCCTTCGAACTGCAGAACTACATCGACAATGTGTTCGAGCAGACGCGGACCGGCAATCGATCCATCTTTAGTAACGTGTCCAACTAATAATAAAGTGATATCGCGATCTTTACAGATTCGAATAAGTGCACCGGCAACTTCGCGTACCTGTGTTACCCCACCAGGTGATCCATCGGCAGTTGCACTACCAATCGTCTGCACAGAATCGATAATGACCAGTTGTGGTTTAACGGCATCGATATGTGCGATGACTGCGCCTAAATCAGTTTCAGAGGCGAGAAATAAAAGTGGATCGATAGCTTTAATGCGCTCAGCGCGCAAGCGAACTTGAGAAGCGGACTCTTCACCACTTATATATAGAGCAGAGAGTCCTTTAGATGCCGTTTGTGCTGCAACAGAGAGCAGCAGCGTTGACTTTCCAACTCCAGGCTCACCTGCCAATAAAATCGCAGCTCCCGGAACTAAACCGCCACCTAAAACTCGATCAAGCTCACTTACTCCAGTGGGACGTGCGTGAGCTGCAGATAGATCGACATCGCCGATGGGTGTGGCCTTATGTGTTACATGACCTGGAACAAGTGAGAGCTTTTTGGGAGCTGCAATCTCTTCGACGCAGCCCCATGCCTGGCACTCTCCGCAGCGACCCACCCATTTTTGCGATGTCCATCCACATTCGGTGCAGCGGAAGGGATCCTTTTCGACTTTAGCCATGGGTAGAGCCTAGAACGAAGGGCTGACTATTTCTTCTGGGCCGCAAGTGTTGCTGGGTGTTGGATAACAAAGAGGGGAAGTGAGCGGCTTTGTGCATCCTTGATGCCTGCAATACGAATATCACACAGTCGTGCGAGCTCGGCATATGCCTCTTCACCCATCAGTTTCTGAAGTTCATACTTGTTGGACAGATACACCGGCTGAGTTCCTATGTGTGCATCGGGATTGCTTGTGCAGTACCAATCAAAATCTTCTCCGCCATCCCCCCATGCAAGGCGTTCGTACTCTCCGATGACAGTTACTGAGTATTCGCGCTCGCCAACTTCGCGAGTTTCAAAGCTACGACGCAGCGGCAACTGCCAGCAAACATCGGGCTTAGTATCTACAAAGTGTTTGTTTTCCTTAATCGCTAAATGATGAAGAACGCAGCCAAAAGATCCGGAGTAGCCCGGGGCTTCATGTCCTTTACGATTTAAAAATATACATCCATCTTCAACGCGACGTGTTTTACGTTCGCCATCTTCATCTTTTTCAGAGATACGTAGTTTGGCACCTGGTTTTTTAGGACGGGCCTCTGCATAAAACTGCCACATCTCTGGCGTTAAATACGCTGCCGCCTTATCGGTGCGGGCCTCGTCATCTTCATCGGTATACATTGCACCTTCGGTGCAGCAGCCGCCATATGGTTGGTTTTTAAATACACCTTGGCAGCCATCTCCATAGATACATGTCCAGTATGAGGTCAACCATGTGAGGTCACACTTAAAGATTTCATCAGGCTCGCTTGGATCAGAGAACTCAACCCAATCACGCGCAAAACCTGGCTTCACTTCGGACATAGTCGCAGAGCCTACACGCCTAACAGGTAGGCTTGCACAATGAGTAAGTCGATATCAGTTGGTGTAATTGGTGCAGGCGTGATGGGCGAAGCACTTATCGCTGCGCTCATTGCATATGGTGTTAAGCCAGAGCTGATAACTATCTCTGAAAAACGTAAAGATCGCACCGACGAACTCATTAAGCGCTACGGCATCAGCGTTGCCGAAATCAGTGGCAATGTTTCGAAGGCTCAAGCCTTACTTCTCGTCGTAAAACCACAGGATATGGCGGGAGTTCTTAGCGAAATCAAGAGCTCGCTCAACCCTGATGCCGTTGTGGTCACTTTCGCAGCGGGAAAGACAATCTCATTTGTCAGCGATGCACTTGGTACTGGCAATCCAGTCATACGCGTTATGCCCAATACCGCCACATTGGTCGGTGCGGGGATGGCTGCTATCTCACTTGGCAGCGGCGTTACGACTGAGCAATCCCATTTTGTTACTGGCTTCTTAGCTGCAACTGGCAAGGTTGTTGAGCTGCCTGAGGAGTTACAGGATGCAGTAACTGCAACGAGTGGATCTGGACCGGCATATTTTTTTAGATTCGTTGAAGCGATGGTCGATGGCGCAAAATCGCTGGGCCTTTCGCATGATGTTGCAACAGAGCTAACAGTGCAGACCATGATTGGCGCTGCTAAATTATTAGAGAGCTCAGGAAAATCTGCTACAACTCTTCGCGAGAATGTTACAAGCCCTAATGGGACAACTGCTGCTGCATTGGCATCTCTAGATGCCAATAAGATCTCAACCCTAGTTGCTACCGCTATGAAAGCCGCGCGCGATCGCTCGCAGGAATTAGCGTGAAGCGGTTTTTAACATTAGTTTTAATCTCAACGCTAGTTGCAACCCCATCCCTACACGCTGCACCTATAAAGGTTGTAGTTAAAGCCTTAACGTTAGTAACAACAACTAGCAATAAAGATGAAGTAGCAGGCTTTGTCCTAACTGGTAAGACGATAGTTATCTTTGGGACTTCTATAGATAGATCCTTCGCTCGTGCCCTTGATACCAATGGCCAAGAGCTATGGAATATCCCACTTGATCCAAACTCTCCATCGATTGCCACCGCTGGAGCCGTTGATAGCGTTGGAAACATCTGGATTGCAGGCTCTACATCACTACTTAGGCCCAAACCCATTCCCTCTGCAACGAGCCTTCCACTTAATCCCGATGCTCTTATCAATACTCCTGACTCCTTCAATCCTGATTTAAGCGCTGTGGCACTCTGGAAAATCCCATCAGGAACATCTAACCCAATTCTTTATACCGCCCAACAAAGTGCGCCTGTATTAATCACAGCGATTACAGCCGACAAGAACGGTATCTCTTTAGTTGGTGTAACTCAGTTGGCAAAGGGCAGTTCAGGATTTGTAATCAGTACCAATGCGTTAGGGGAATTTGGGAAACCTCTATTAATTGGGAAAACATCCACCACTCTTGATGCTGTAGTGCGACATAGCGATGGAACGCTAACTGTAACGGGTGCAAGCAGTGAAACTTTAGGTGGGAAAAAATTAGCAGGATTAACTGACGGAGTAATTATTAGAGTCTCAAAGACTAGTACTTTACTATCTGTTGTCCGTAGCTCTGCTCCTAAGGCAGAGCGCAACTGGAGTAGCGCAACATCGGCACTCTTACTTGGTGGCAGCGTTATTACTGGTGTAAAAACTGAGAGCGCAGTAACTAAGTTTTCTAGCAGCTATGTTCCAACATGGACATATCGCTTCGCATCAACTGGTCCAACATTTACTCTAGGGTCAACGTATGCTTTCTTTGTTTCTAAAGGGGCTATACCGCAGTTAAATAACTGGGCGCCGAAAAGCCCTCAACCAATTCTCTTAACATTTGATGCCAAGGGCTTGATTACTAACGCCTTTAGCGCTCCAGTTGATCAACGTGAAGTCGTTGGATTATCTAGTAGCAAAGAGTTAGGGGTTATCTGCCTAACTTCAGGTTCGGGACTACTTTCAATCTTTACGCTGGACTAATTAAGGTTTAAGTAGCGCTAACTTACTGCTCACCGTTGCCAGTAAGTACTTAACTTTATTAACAGTAACCCAAGCGCTCTGTGTTGGTTCAGCGCCTTGGCCGCTACGGACTAAGCGAATCGCCGACTGACCCACAGCTGCCTTACTTGTATCTAGTGCGCATAGGCGCTCCTGGCAGTTAAAGATAATAGTTTTTCCATCGATAGATAAGTAGGCACCAGGTGTACCAAAATTCTCAGTCGTGGACTTTGAAATAGCCATTGGTGCGCTGAGCATCGCCCAGCGGATCTGATCAGGCTTTGGAAAGGAGGTCATAGATGTGGCTAACCAAGCGATCATTAGATCACCGTTTACTTTACTGATCGCAACATCATAACCAAAGATTGATGCATCATCTGTAGAGATATCAAATGATTGATATGACCAGGCAGTGGCATCGCTCCCAACACGGATTGCAATACGAACTGCACCGGATGTGATCTCCTTCTTCTGATTCAGAGTTACAACCGAGTCGTAGACAACATATGTCTTAGTGCCATCAGAGGTGGCTTTTAAGTGAAAGGCAACATCGCCAGTTGAGCGACCATCGGTTTTACGATCGCCATCGACTAACTCATAAACCCAAGGATTTGTAGCCGTCTTTACCGCCCCAAGCAGAATTCCTTGACTCTCATCACGGTAGAAGACCTGTACACCGTTGACCATTGCCACGCATGCGTTCGTGACACTGACATCGCTAGATGTGCGGACTCGGTTTAAGTCTTCGTAGTTATTAATTACAGGCCCATCACCATCGACAACTTCAAATGCAAAGCTCTTGCCGTTATAGGTGGCATACCGCAGATCTTTATCAGTGGCATCGCTATAGAAAATATGTAAGAGCTGTTTTGTTCCACTTCCATTAACACATAAAGATACGGGACTATTTATTACGTGCGAGGTGCGCCCGCTAGCACCACCTGCGCCATCAACGGTTACTTTTTTCCATACCTTGCCATCAAAGGTTGCAAGCTTTAGATCACCGCTCTTGGTATCGGTATATGCGATCGCGGGCTTGCCGTTAAATGTTGCACTAGCAACTGATTTTCCATCGGCGGCGCTATCTAGAACTGTGCTCTTCCAACCCGCTTGTGGGATGGTCACTTTAGTTGTTACAGCCTCAGATAGACCCAGGGTGTTTTTTGCAACGATAGAAAATGTGTATGAAATGCCGTTTTTTAACCCGCTAACAACGACGGGGCTGGATAAGGCGCTCTTCTCAACACCTGTCTTGAGATTCTTGATGAGGTACTCACTCACCTGTGCTGTTCGTAAGTTCACGGGTGGATCAAATGTAATCAGAGCCGATGAATCAGCGGTAAAGGCCTGAACATTGCGTGGTACTAGAGGTAGACCAGTTGCGATACCGGCAGGTGGTTTGCTGCGCATATCTTCGATCATTGCCAGCAGTAATGGCCCTGGCTCAGTAAATATCTCACCCGGATCTAAATTAGGAGTCATAACAGAGTCCAAACCTGATTTTGAAAATGTGGCCTCATCTAAGTGACTAGTTGAAGAGCCAGGTATGTAACTAGAAGGTGTGTATAGCTTTGGCTTAACTCCACCGTTGGCTTTAATAGCATTTGCACCAGACCAAAAAAGCGGCGCTGTTAGGGCTTGAGCTAGCTCTCTTGATGGTGTCGGTAAATCTGCTAAACGCTGTCCATCTATTGTCTGGGCATATGCATCGTATGGTGTTGGTTGATCAAGACTTGCAACCCCAAAGTTGGCATCGTATGCATCGTTGGATAAGAAGCCAATACCATGCGCAATTTCATGCAGAAATACTGATCGAAGATCGTACTCACGTTGTGATGGCATGCCATCTCCACGCGTATTCCAACCACCGTTTGAGTTGACTTGAATAATTACATCTGGATTGGCCCTATCTAAATCTTTACCAGCAAGAGCGTTTGCAAGGGCTGATGTGTACCAGAGTGATTGGTCAGGCGCACCAGCAAAAGATGAGAAGAAGTTTACTGGGCGTGCACTACCAAGGACTCCCCACGAACTCGAACGCCCCCATGATGCATCAATGCTAACTGGCACGCTCGATGCAAAGTTTGCAGACCAAATATCGACGGCTGCTTGGACCTCTTTTTTAGCCCAGTCGGGGAAGTTGTTGTATGTGACATTGAATGTAGATTTAGCAACTCCGACGGCAGACTTTGGTCGCGGAGTAGTTGTTGTTACTGGATTTGTTCCGGCATATATATGGCCCCACTGTGTTCCAGGAATCTTTAGAAAGAGAGCTTGCGCAGAGGGAGCGTTGAGCAAGGATCCAACGAGGGCAGCCAGAATTACCGCTACTCGTAGATGCTTAAAGTGGATGGCCCGCATAAGCGCAAACACTACCAAGATGAGATGATTTCATCATGGTCGATAGTGCAGATAGCCAATTTTCAAAGGAAACTGACAGGGTTAGTGCCTGCATTGTTACCGTATTTACTAGGCACGGTTGCCATCTTTGTGAAGTTGCTATAGAGACACTCGAATCAATGAAGGTTGAATTAGATTTTACTATTGAAAAGAAATACATAGATGGAGATCAAGAGCTAGAAAAACTTTATGGTGAGCAAGTTCCAGTTATTCAGATTGATGGAGAGCACCATGATTTCTGGCGAGTAGATCCAGAGCGCTTTAGATCTTGCCTTGAAAGACATCGTCAGCGTCGATAATTTTGTACGAATAGCCCTGTTCGGCTAAAAAGCGTTGACGGTTTTGTGCAAAGTCTTGGTCAATTGTGTCGCGAGAGATAACAGAGTAAAACTTTGCACTGCGCCCATCGGCCTTTGGTCGAAGGATTCGGCCCAGGCGTTGAGCCTCTTCCTGCCGGCTACCAAAGGCGCCCGATACTTGAATTGCAATAGTTGCATCTGGTAAGTCAATTGAAAAGTTTGCAACTTTAGAGACAACTAAGCAGGTGATCTCCCCAGTTCTGAACTTATTAAAGAGAATCTCGCGCTCTTTAATTGGAGTATCGCCCTTAATTAATGGCACACCGAGTGTTTCAGAGAGATCGTCTAACTGATCGATATATTGTCCGATGACTAAAACCTGCTCTCCTGCATGTTTTTCAACTAAAGCCTCGACGACATTTCGCTTAGTGCGAGTTGTTGCACATGCGCGATAGCGGTTTTCAGGTTCGGCCGTTGCATATAGCAATCGCTCGCCCTCGGTTAAGTTAACGCGGACTTCAATACATTCAGCTGGTGCGATATAGCCCTGAGATTCAATCTCTTTCCACGGCACGTCATAACGCTTTGGACCGATGAGAGAGAAGACCTCGCCCTCCATGCCATCTTCGCGTACTAACGTTGCCGTTAGTCCTAAGCGCCTACGGGATTGGATATCGGCGGTAAAACGAAAGATCGGCGCTGGTAATAAGTGAACCTCGTCGTAGATAATCAAACCCCAGTCATGCGTATCAAAGAGATCTAAATGTGCGTACACACCATTCTTCTTCTTCGTCATAACTTGATAGGTAGCAATGGTTATAGGGCGAATCTCTTTCTTGGAGCCTGAGTACTCACCAATCTCATCTTCATTAAGTGTGGTGCGTTTCAATAACTCTTCACGCCATTGGCGGGCGGCGATGGTATTTGTCACCAAGATTAAAGTTGTTGCCTTTGCATGTGCCATCGCTGCAGCACCCACGATTGTTTTTCCGGCACCGCATGGCAGAACAACAACGCCTGAACCTCCATGCCAGAAGCCTTCAGCAGCTAACTCTTGATATGGGCGGATCTTCCAGTCCTTTTGTACTAATTCGATTGGATGTGCTTGACCATCGACATAGCCTGCAAAATCCTCGGCCGGCCACCCTAAGCGCAGTAATGATTGCTTAATCGCACCACGTTGGCTCGGTAGTACCGCAATTGTTTCGGCATCGATACGCGCACCGAGCAGAGGCGCAATTTTGCGAGCACGGATAACCTCTTCTAAAACTGCTGTATCCGTGGTCACAAGGATTAAACCATGTACTGGATCGGCCTCTAATCGCAGACGGCCATAGCGTGACATTGTTTCGGCGACATCGATCAAGATTGAGTGCGGTACTGCATATCGCGAGTATTTGATAAGTGTGTCAATTACTTGTTCTGCATCGTGGCCTGCAGCCCGTGCATTCCATAACCCAAGCGGGGTTAAACGATAGGTATGAATATGCTCAGGTGATCGCTCGAGCTCTGCAAAGGGTGCGATTGCACGACGACACTCTGTCGAAAGTGGGTGATCGATGTCGAGCAGTAAAGTCTTATCGCTTTGAACGATTAACGGACCATCAGTCATTGAGAATATCTTTGATGAGTGCGTGCAAAAGCGCGCTACGGTTTTCAAGAGTTGTGATATCTACCCACTCGTGTGCAGCGTGTGCGCCATCTCCAACTGCACCTAAGCCATCTAAAACCTGTGCACCAGCGGCAGCGGCGAAGTTGCCATCACTTGCACCACCGACTGATGCATGGCCAAGTGGTGGCATACCTAAAGCTTTAGCAACTCTTTCTGCTCGCTCGTACAAAGCCATTGTGGATGTTGTCTCAAGAGGTGGACGATTAAATCCTCCTGTAATTTCATATTGTGCTGCAGGATTTACAGGGGTTAATTTTCGAACTGCAGTATCTACGCGCTGTAGTTCGACCATTGAAAATGAACGGACATCGATATCGAGCACAGCTAAATCCGGAACCGTATTTGTCGTATTACCTGAACGCAGCATCGTTGGCACAACGGTTGTACCCAACTCCTTATTTTCAAGGCCTGATATGGCAAGGATCGCATGTCCCATTTCTACAGTGGCGTTAACACCTTTTTCTGGCTCTAGCCCTGCATGTGATGCCTTGCCATGAATCTTTACTTGAAACATCGCAGTACCTTTGCGACCAGTCTTCACTTTGCCATTGATTGTGGCCTCTACAACTAAAACTGCCTTAGCCTTTGCCGAGATCTCTTTAATAAACTCTTTGCTAGTTGCGCTACCAGTCTCCTCATCACTCGTTGCAACAAGTGCTACTGAGCCATCGATACCCTTCATTGCAAAGAGTCCTTGAATAAAACCGGCCTTCATATCGAAGATGCCTGGGCCGCTAGCAACGCTCTCTTTGATGCTCCATAAAGATTGGAAAGAGCCCTTGGGCCAGACAGTATCTAGATGTGCAAGAACAATGACATCAGGATTCTGCGCACCCCACCAAAAAACTGGGCGGCCATTAACTTCACGGATCTGTGCGGGAGTTCCAAGAACATCGAGTGCGATCTGGCTTGCTAGCTCAATTACAGCGCGGCAGGCATCTAGATCTTCAGTGGGTGATTCCAACCTGACGAGTTTTTCTAGCGCTGACAACATGGGCTAATCCTATAACGGTGCTACGCCGGTGATGCGGGGAATTCGGAAGGATTGAACTTCACCCGTTGCATGATCGCGGGCTATTAAAGCCCCTGCGCTGACCCGAATTGGATCGATAATTCGATGCGTGACCGAGCCATTGTTATCGGCGTACCCAATCGAGAGTGATTTCTCCTCTTGAATAAATCTATTTACTAAATCCATAGTTTCATTGGCGGTGGTGCGTGGCAATGCACCAAGCGCCTCACTTGCAACTTGGCGCAAACGTGTCTGCTTATGACTAGATTTTTCACCAGTACGAATTGCACGAATAGCTGTGTTCAATAAATCTTCACTCGGAGCTTCTATCTCACCAATGACACGTGGAGGCCGCGGCTTAGTTAGTGCACGATTTTTACGTGAGCCGCTGAGCATTAAGCCGTTAGAGGATTCGGCGGCAGGCAAGTATCCAGACTCTCGTAAAATACGCATTGTATCCGCGGCATCGTGATCGCAGATAACAACTTCGGGTGCGATACGGCGAAGTGCGAGCATCTCTAACTTTTTATCGTTCATGATCTGTGCAATCAGTGCGGTGTCTTCACAGCGAATAAATGAGGAGGTATTTCCAACACGCAACTTGCCATGCTTCTTTGCAACATCGACGATTAAATACTCAAGAGGCTGTGGCATCGGCGTTTTAGATGTCTTGATTAGGAAGGCCTTAATCTCATCGCCCGTTTTGCCATGATCTAGCGCGCGACGGATTGTCGCTTCACTAAAGCGATAAACCGTTGCACCACCACGGCTTTCAATCTCTGCCATGATCGCTAACTGCTGCGAAATCTCATGCTCGAGTGGCCCTGGTGCAATCGCAGTGTTATCGCTCTGAATAAGAATATGGTCGACGGTTTTAGGCAAGTCATCATTTATTAGGTTGAGATCATCGCCATTTAAGAAGCCGACTCCGTATTTAGAGATTGCGCCCTGTCCGCTTATACCCAGCCACTCAGCCTCACGTAGAGTCCATGCAGCGAGCTCTTCTTGTAGTGATGAGTTACGTCGAACCGGGGCTCGCCAGTTCATGAGTGCGATAAATGATGGCGCATCTGGTGCAATAGATTGATTCTCACTCAGAATCGAAAGTGTCAATGCCCGAACACGTGAGGCGTTGACTCGGTCGAGTTCAGGGCCTAATGCTGCAACGTTCTTTGCCTGCGCCCTACCAACTAAGCCACTTACGCGAGATGTAATCAACCAAGCCGATGCCAATACCTGCCAACGATCGGCAGGTGTCTGCATGAGCCAGATATCAAACTTATTGCTAGGCATTATGCGATCATCGGAATCGACACTGATGAGCGATGTCAGATATGCCAACTCGGTAATAAAGGCGGTACATGATTCATCTACACCAAGGTGGTTGGCGATTATTTTAAGATCTCGCACACCTAATCCACCGGCGCGGAGGGCATCTGCCGGCTCCTCTGCCCAGAAATTTAATAACTCTTCAACCCAGCGCAGCACCGTTGAGATATTTGCAATCGCTGCAAGATTTACTTGGCGCTCATCCCGCTTAGTACCAGCTAAAACTGGGGGATTGATTAAGTTTTCTCTATGTGTTTTACCACCGCGTAGATAAATAGCTACGTCGCGCGGCAAGATAACCGTTCTTTGATCGAGTGGAACCAAAAACTTTCGCTCCAGTAGCCACGTGACACCTGGCCCTGGATTCTTAATATCTCCAACACTGCCACGTGGTGGCCCCCAAATGAGACGCTCTAATACTTTCATTGCATCAGTTGGAGCATTATCTAGTTCGGCAAGTTTGAGTTTGGCTATCGAAACAGGGCCAAGGCCTGCAGGTTCGTTACCAATTACATCGCGTAATTGTGTTGGAAGACGCATGCCATCATCAGATGGATAAATAAGTCCGATAGAGATTAAATGCTCAAGTGCTCCAGCTGCCGCTTTATCGGTTAGTGCAATGAGTGATTTAAGGATGAATGGCTCAGTGAGTGTGCCAGCAGCCTCTAATACTTGAAACTGCCACTGATTAAGCGAGTCAATGGCTCGCGCCAAACTTGGCGCAGAACATGCGCGTACTGCAAGAGATGCGATATCAGGGGGTACCGGTATTACTAAATCGGGGCGGGCACTGAATAAGGATAAGAAGGCAGCGTCATCAATACTACGTAAGTAGTCGGAGAATGATCGCATTTCCATAACTTGCTAACATTACTGGGCTTTACTGCTTATTGCGTAATCAGCGACGCTTTCCACGTGGGGTCAGCCATGTCGCAAGGGCTGCAAGGCGCACCACCACTGGTGAAATAGCTCGTCCAATAAAACGTGCTCGACGAAAATCATGAATCGGCCAACCCTCAGCCATTGCTCGAAGTCCTAAAATCGCATCGGGATTAATTGCCGATGGATTCCCAACGCACTGTAAAAGCGGTAGATCATTATTGCTATCAGAGTATGCATAACAATCGGCCAGGTTCAAACCATTGCGCGCAGCTAATTCCTTTACAGCAACTGCTTTCTCTTTTCCGTGCAAGAGCGCACCTGACATTGCACCAGTGTAGGAACCATTTTTAATCTCGGCTTTACTTCCAAGTGCTCCAGTAAAACCTAATCGGTTGGAAATAAGTACTGCCATATCTTCAGGGGCCGCCGTTACTAACCAGACCTCCTCTTGATTCAAGAGATGTTTTTGCGCAATATCTATTGTGCCCTGCCAGATTGCAGGGGATACAAACTCATCATAAATCTCTTGTGCAATTGCCTCAATATCGTTAACACTATGACCACCGATAAAATCAGTTGCAGATTTTTGAAAACGTGCAATCTCTTCTTTGTTTTCTTTTCCCGTTAAGCGAAATCTCAGATTTGCCAGAACAAAGCGGGAAATGTCCTTTTTCGTGAAATAGCCCCGCTGGTACATGCCTCGACCTAGAAAGTAGATCGTTGAGCCACGAATCAGCGTGTTATCGACATCGAAAAAGGCTGCTCGCTTCGCCGTGAGTGCCATGTCACTACCCTAACGAAATTGCTCCAATAGGGAGGCTTTATGCTTGGTCAATGAGTTCAACGGTCCATGTGATTCGTCACGGCGAAGTAGAAAACCCAGGGAAAATTCTCTATGGCCGCCAACCCGGATGGAGATTATCAAAGCGTGGTTTAGATATGGCTACCACCCTTGGTGATTGGTCTACACCACTTGATGTAGGTGCGCTTCATGTTTCTCCACTGCAGCGGGCCCAAGAAACAGCAGCCCCTATTGCAGCAGCACATAATATTTCAATTACAACTGATGAGCGTTTAATTGAAGCTGCAAATGTATTTGAGGGAAAACCATTCGGTGTTGGTGACGGAGTCTTGCGTCATCCAGCATCGTGGCGACACTTATGGAATCCGTGGAAACCATCATGGGGTGAGCCATACGATGAACAGGTGACACGAATGCTTGCAGCTATCTTTGCCGCACGTGATGCCGCCCAAGGTAGAGATGCAATCTGTGTATCTCACCAACTTCCAATCTGGATTTTAAGAAGTGCCATAGAAAGCCGTCGATTACTTCATGATCCCCGCAAACGTGAATGCTCATTAGCATCAGTGACTAGTGTTCATTTCGACGAGGATGGCCTTATCTCTGGCCTTACATACTCCGAACCCGCACGCCATCTGTTGCCAGATAAGTAAATATGAAGTACCTACATAAAGTTTTTGTAACATTATTCCTTACCGTTGTGTTAACTAGTTGTAGCGGTGGCGGCTCTTCAAGTTCACAAGAGAGTTTTGTATCTGGTGATGGCTCAGTAACATTTGTAAATCCAACTGATCGGATCGATGCCCCAGTTTTAGCAGGTATGACACTATCTGGGAGCAATTACACTCATGTCCCGGGTAAAGTTACTGTTGTAAATGTTTGGGCCTCATGGTGTTCACCTTGCCGTGCTGAAATTCCGACACTCATTGCACTCTCAAAAAAGTACAACGAGGTCACTTTCATCGGCGTCCTCACTCGCGATATGCCACCTGCGGCAGAGGCCTTTGCGCGTAGATTTGCGATCCCATATCCAACACTTATAGATGACTCGGTTTTGCTTGGCTTTAGAGATTCATTACCCGCAAATGCAATTCCATCGACGGCTGTCATCGATAGAAATGGCAAGGTCGCTGGTCGTATCCTAGGTGAAGTTACAGTTGCTTCACTATCTAAATTAATCGAGCGAGTGAGTTCAGAGTGAAAGATTTTTTCGTAGAGCAGATTATGAGCGGCTTTTTAGTTACAGCCTTTCCAGTGGCCTTTATTGCAGGTCTAATCTCATTTCTCTCCCCCTGTGTTTTGCCACTCGTGCCCGGCTATCTCTCATTTGCCGCAGGGTTTTCGGCTAATAGAGGCAAACTCTTTTTAGGTTCACTGCTCTTTGTGAGTGGATTCTCAGTTGTATTTATCTCATACGGAGCAATCTTTGGCGGTTTAGGAAACCAACTTGCCGCCAATGAACAGGTTATTTCACGCCTTCTTGGTCTACTAACAATCTTCTTAGGTTTTATTTTTCTTGGTAAGTTTCCACTGGCACCAACGCTGCACCCTCGTATGAAGACAACGGGTGGCTTAATCGGTGCACCGTTACTTGGATTTCTATTTGGAGTTGGGTGGACACCGTGCATTGGTCCGGCCCTTGCTGCGGTACAAACTTTAGCTTTCCAAGAGTCGAGTGCGATGCGAGGAGCAATTCTCTCAGTCGGATATTGCTTAGGTCTAGGACTTCCCTTTATAGCATCTGGAGTTTTTCTTGATCGCTCACAAAAGCTCCGTAAATATATCGTTCATCGAGGAGATTTAATCTCAAAAATCGGTGGCGTATTTTTGATAGCTATTGGTCTCTTACAGGTCACCGGTGCATGGGGGCAGATTATGAACTCACTTCGTTCATTGATTTCAGATTTTATTCCGGTGGTATAAATGAGCCAAGAGATTCAACTTCCAGAGCTCGGCAGCGTTGGTCTACTGCGATATGTATGGCGGCAGTTAACGAGCATGCGTACAGCTCTCATACTTTTGATGTTGCTGGGTATTGCAGCGGTGCCGGGCTCTCTTGTTCCGCAACGTACCCAAAACCCAATGGCGGTCAGCGCTTCATTTAGGAGTTCACCAGAGTTATCACAGTGGATGGATCGTTTCTCACTCTTTGATGTCTACGGCTCTCCCTGGTTTAGCGCGATTTATATTCTTCTCTTTATCTCACTGATTGGTTGTGTTCTACCACGCACTATCGAGCATTTTCACGCCGCGCGTGCCCTACCGCCAGCAACGCCTAAAAACCTCAATCGTATGGAGTTTTATTCGGCATGGCCCGCCGTAGGTAGCGAGCTTGAACTTGCTCGGGCCTGGTTTAAGTCACAACGATTTAGAGTATTAGAAAAAGATGGAACGCTTTCGGCAGAAAAAGGCTTTACACGCGAAACCGGAAATCTATTTTTTCACTTAGCTCTTATTTTAATCTTGCTTGGAATCTCTTTTTCATCACTCTTTGGCATGCGAGGCGAGGCGATTCTCAATGTTGGCGAACGCTTTGTTAATACTTCAACGAGTTATGACTCTTTGGCCTATGGAAAACTTTTTAAAGACGGCAAGTTAGAAAAATTTATATTAACCATCGATAAATTTGATGCTACATATAACGTCGTAACTAGCGCTCCTGAAGACTACACACTCAATGTGAGTTTAAGGACTGGGGATTTAACAACTACCGAAAAGCGAGTTATCAAAGTTAATTCGCCGCTTGCGATTGGAAATACAAAAATCTATCTTCAAGCAAATGGTTATTCGCCAGTTGTGACGGTGCGAGATTCAAAGGGTAACGTTGCCCTGCAAGGCGCTGTCCCATTCCTTCCCCAGGATTCAAATCTGCGTTCAATTGGTGCGATTAAAGCCCCCGATGCAGATCCACAGGTTGGCTTTGTTGGCTCTTTTGTTCCGACATATCAACGTAGCGACGGCAATGGCGCAATAAGCGTATTTCCGCAAGCTCTAGACCCACGTTTGTTGCTCTCGGCATGGAGCGGTGATCTCGGATTAGATTCTGGAGTTCCGCAATCGGTCTATCGAATCGATACGTCATCTATGTCACAGCTTGGCTTAAAATCATTAAAACCTGGCGAAGTATTTACCTATGCTGGTGGATCCATAACTTTTGAAGGTTATGTGCAGTGGGTCAACCTTCAAATTGTCGATGATCCCGGTAAGAACTTTGCACTACTCGGCGCTATTGTTGCCATCCTTGGACTACTCGCATCACTATTTACGCGCCGTCGTAGAATTTGGATTCGAGTAGGAGATGTGGTTGAAGTCGCAGGTCTTGCAAAGAATGCAGCACCGGGCCTAGAGCAAGAGTTAGCAATATTCACAAAAGTTTTAAAAGGAGAGAAATAAATGTCACGCACATGGGCTTATCTCTCTAACTATTTAATCTACTCATCAATGGCCGTGTATACGCTCTCATTTTTCGCACACGCAGTTGAAACCGCATGGGCGGTAAAGATTCCCGATGCAACTACTGCCAAGACACTTGATTACAAACGCACTGAAAAGGTTGCACGTGTCGCAACTGCGATGATGATTCTGGGCTTCCTACTTCTCTTTGCAGGAGTAATCGCTCGAGGTTTATCTGCTGGACGAGTTCCGTGGGGCAACATGTATGAGTTTTCAATTACCGGCGCCTTAGCTTTTTCTGGTGCCTATCTTGCCGCCCTTCGAAAATACGATCTGCGCTGGTTGGGCTTATTAGTTTCAATCGCAGTTCTGTTGACTCTTGGTACTGCAGTAGCAGTTCTCTATCGCCCGAGTGCACCGCTTGTTCCGGCACTTAAATCAACATGGTTAGTCATTCACGTTTCGGCGGCGATTATTTCAGGTGGAGTATTTTTGCTCGCAAATACAATCGCAGCTGCGTATCTATATCTGGATGCGATGGAGTCAAAGGGCGAACGCACGGCATGGGCTAAGCGACTGCCATCCCTTGAGTCGCTAGATCAACTCTCATATCGTTTGGTTGCATTTGTCTTTCCTTTATGGACATTTGCAGTTATCGCTGGTGCGATCTGGGCAGAGAGTGCTTGGGGACGTTATTGGGGCTGGGATCCAAAAGAGACTTGGGCTTTTATTACATGGGTTGCTTACGCGGCATATTTGCATGCACGGGTAACGATTGGTTGGCGCGGTAGGCGTGCAGCATGGCTATGTTTATTTGCAGGCTCTACATTTTTATTTAACTACATCTATGTAAATATCTGGGGTAGCGGAAAACATACCTATTCGGGGCTTTAAAGCTTTCTTAAGAAATCCGGATCATCATCTGGAGGCAATATACGACGCTTTGGCTGCTTGTAACCCTTAGGCTTATTTCTACCAGCGATTAAATATGCGATTGGCCCAATTGCAATGGCTCCAGGCCCTAGAAGGATTATTAATAGCAGCCAGCCCCACTTTGGAAGATTCTTTATCTGTGACTCATCGGCACGTGCACAATCGATGAGCGCGTAGATGGTGAGACCAAAGATCAGAACTAAGGGGAGCACTCGTGACATAGGAAAATTATATCGCTAGGGCTACTGCAAAGAGGGCTGAAAAGATAAGTTGAAGTTTTCCAGTCTTTCCTAAGAGTGGAATCAAGGCCGCCCCACTTGTTCCACCCATGACGTTTCGGGCTAATGAAAATGTAAGTGGTGCCACAAGGAGTGTTAAGAGCGCAGCTTGTTTGAAGGTAGCGATCGCAGCGGTATGTGCCAACACAAGTAGGGCAACGAAGAAGCGACGGGCCACTAAATCGCCCCCCCGCACAGCCAGGGTTTTTTTACCGACTAATACATCTTGCGCTAAGTCTCGAAGATTATTAATTGCAAGAATTGCACACGAGAGTGCACCCATAGGTATCGCAACAATAAAACTCATAACTGTGATGCTCTCTGTCTGCACATAGAAAGTTCCGACTGTTGCAACTAAACCAAAGAATACAAAGACTGAAATCTCACCGAAGCCACTGTAGCCATATGGTTTGCGACCACCGGTGTAGCTCCACGCAGCAGCGATAGCGATAGCTCCGACGGCGATTAGAACTGGTGACGTCATTAACGCTAACCACAGACCAGAAATTGAGGCGATTCCAAAGGAGATGAAGGCGGCAGCTTTAACGCTTTGCGCAGTTGCTAAACCACTAGCCACCAAACGTGTTGGACCAATGCGATGATTGTCGCTTCCCTTAACGCCATCAGAGTAATCATTGGCAAAGTTGACACCGATTTGTAGCCAGAGCGAAACTTTGAGAGCAAGAGCTGCACGCAACCAGTTGAAATCACCTCCTGCTAGTGCCGAACCAACTAAGACCGGTGCAATTGCGGCGGGAAGCGTGCGCGGACGTGCACCGAGAATCCATCTATTCATGCTCCACCATCTTTGAAAGTGCGGCACGATCTACTTTGCCGATACCGAGCAACGGTAGTGACTCCATGATGTGGACTCCCTTTGGCTTAGCGATATCACCGAGGGCGGCCTCTAAGTAATGTGAAATCTCAGTCTCGTTAACCTCGCCGACGATTGCTAGGTGAAGGGCTTGGCCCCACTGTCGATCAGTAATAGCAAATGCAGCACACTCAAGATCGGGGTAACGAACCGAGAGCGTGGCTTCAATAGAAGTCAGTGAGAGATTTTCTCCACCAGTAATAATTACATCATCGGCCCGACCAAGGACGCGTAGTCGCCCATCCTTAATCTCTCCAAGATCATTAGTAATAAACCAACCATCTTGTAGTTGGAAGAGATCGGGGGAGTTTAAGTAATTAGTTGCTAACACCGAACCACGAATTTTAATTACTCCTTTTTCTGAAATTGCGAACTCAATACCAGGTAATCCCTGGCCTTCATAGACACAACCACCACAGGTTTCAGTCATTCCATATGTTTCAACAACATTAATTCCTGCAGATTGAGCTTGCCTGCGAAGTGTTGGAGCAAGAGCGGCGCCGCCAACTAATACAGCGTTCGCACCTTGCAAGTGACGCAGTAGTCGTTCATCTGAATTAAGAGCTCTAAATAACTGGGTCGGAACAATTGATGTGAAATCAACTTTTGGATACTCACCCTCAAAGCTTCGTAGATCAAGCGGAAGCGTGCCTACTTCTAGCGAACGGATAATTACATTTACTGCAGCGATATGGGTAAGTGGAAGAAGTAGAGACCACTGCGCACCGGCAATAGCGCCGATAAAAGAGTTAGATGCCTGCGCCGATGCGATTAGTGCATCACGTGTAAATGCGACCTCTTTGATTAATCCTGTGCTTCCGCTAGTGCCAACAACAATGGCGATATTTTTTGCTGCCAACTTAGACCGAACCTCACCGAAGCTAAGGGCAGGGCCATTCCCAACCAGGGCGGCCGTAATCTGCACCGCTAACTGCGTGATTTCACAGGTAGGGCCGGCTCGTAGTAACTCTCGTTGTGACGACATGTCCATTGCAGCCGTAGGCTATCGCTAGCAACGATATTGGAGGAAATGTGAGCAAGCCGATTAATCGCGAGTTTGGTAGCCGTGAGATCCCTAGTTGGGTAGTGGCGCCAGGTGGAGAGAGCTTCACCGACATTAAATATCAGATGAGTGATGGCATGGCCAAAATCACTATTAACCGTCCCGAGCTGCACAATGCATTTCGCCCGCAGACGATCATCGAGTTGATTGAGGCTTTTTATCTAGCGCGCGATAACGAAGAGGTCGGGGTAATAATTTTAACTGGCGAAGGCACAAAAGCCTTCTGTTCAGGTGGAGATATTAGCGTTCGCGGTGATGATGGATATCTTGGTGATGACAAGCTCGCGAAAAAGGGTATTGGCCGATTAAATGTTTTAGATCTGCAGGTACAGATTCGCCGTACACCTAAGCCAGTTGTTGCAATGGTTGCTGGTTGGGCGATTGGCGGCGGACATGTTTTACATGTCGTCTGTGATTTAACAATTGCCGCCGATAATGCAAAGTTTGGTCAGACTGGTCCAATGGTTGGTTCATTCGACGGTGGCTATGGTGCCGGTTTATTAGCTGCACATGTTGGTCAGAAAAAGGCACGCGAGATCTGGTTTATGACGCGGCAATATGATGCACAAGAGGCTTTAGATATGGGCTTGGTCAATACCGTTGTTCCAGTTGCCGAGCTAGAGGCTGAAACAGTTTCATGGTGTCGCGAAATGCTTCGCAACTCACCACTCGCACTTCGTTTGTTGAAATCTAGTTTGAACGCTGCCGATGATGGTTTAGCTGGGGTGCAACAGTTAGCTGGTGATGCAACGCTGCTGTTTTATATGAGTGAAGAAGGCCAAGAAGGCCGCGATGCTTATATGGAAAAGCGCTCTCCTGATTTCAAGAAATTTCCAAAGCGCCCATAAGCAATGCTTGATTCAATCCTAGGTTCACTCAAAGTTGTTGCACTTGCGACGAAGACCGACTTTCGCTCGGTTACCTCGCGCGAGGTTGCACTCTTTGAGGGTCCAATGGGTTGGGGAGAGTTTTCTCCATTTCTTGAATATAGTTATGAAGAGTCGATACCGTGGCTTCTAAGTGCGCTAGAAGCGGCATATGCTAAAACACCACCGCTCAATAGAAGCGTTATTGAAGTTAATGCAACGATGCCGGCGATCGATAACCCAGATGAAATCGCAGAGATTCTTAGCGCTTTTGATGGGGCTTGCGTTGTAAAGATCAAAGTAGGTGGCGATACCAAGGCCGATTTAGCACGTATCGCATGCGTACGAGAGCTACGCCCAGAGGCCAAGATCAGGATTGATGTCAATGGTTTATGGAGCGTCGATCAAGCTCATGCATTTTTAGATCAAGTCGGTGAGATTGAATATGTTGAGCAACCATGTTCGACGATTGAAGAGCTTCGCGAACTCAAGAAACGTACGAAAGTAAAAATTTCAGGTGATGAAATAATTAGAAAAGCAAAAAATCCATTTGCGATAGATCTCTCTGGCGCTATTGATATTCTTATGTTAAAAGTAGCACCCCTTGGTGGAATAAATCGCGCTATTGAAATCGCACAGCATCACCAACTCCCTGTCGCAGTTTCAAGTGCACTAGAGAGCGCAGTTGGAATCTCACATGGATTAAAGCTTGCCGCAGCCCTTCCTCATTTAGATTTCGCATGCGGTCTTGGTACTGGAGCATTGCTCGCAGTTGATGTAGCAGCGCTTCCAATTATTAATGGAGTTATTGAGGTTAGAGATATAGAACCTGATGCTGGCGCGCTTATTAAGTACGCAGCATCAAATGAGCGCCTAAACTGGTGGAAGAATCGGATTCGAATGACATGGAGCGCTGGCGCGCAGGTCATTGCAAAGGAGAGAGGGTGGACCACATGAGCGCATCAACATCCTTAGCGCGCACAATTGTCCGCCAGATTATTGAGGCCGGCATTACCGATGTAGTTATATCTCCTGGATCCCGTAACGCACCACTGTCTCTGGCATTTAATGCTGCAGCTGCACAAAAGCTAATTACAGTTCACATACGAATCGATGAACGTACAGCTGCATTTTTTGCACTCGGCTTAGTTAAATCAACTGGTCGACCAGTACCAGTTGTCTGTACAAGTGGTACGGCCGTAGCCAATTACCATCCAGCTGTTTTAGAGGCTAACCACACCAATGCAGCGCTTCTAGTTTTAACTGCCGATCGCCCTGCGATGCTTCGTCGCACTGGCGCAAATCAAACGACAGAACAGGCACGAATCTTTGGTAAGGCAGTTAGATATTTTGCCGATATTGATGGGCCAGTTTTCCCGATGGAGCTACCTCTAGATAGTCTGCGATTTGGACCCGTGCATTTAAATCTACAGTTTGATGAGCCACTGCTGCCCGATGCCTCATCGCAGTGGCTAGATGAGATAAAGATTGCTCCAATTAATTTCAAAGCGCGTACAAAGACGGCGGTTTTAAAGATTCAAGCTAGTCGTGGTGTTCTGGTGATTGGCCATGATCGCGGTGGGTTAAGCGTTGAGGCAGTTACGAAGTTTGCTAAAAAACTTAACTGGCCCATTATCGCCGAGGACCCACTTTCCTTCCCAGATGCAGTTGCACATGCATCAATTCTCTTAACCTCACCTGCAGTACGAAGTGTTTTAGCCCCGCAGGCTGCAATTGTTTTTGGCCGCACCACGCTTTCCAGATCAGTTAACGCTCTTATCGGGTTAGCACCAGTGACGTATGTGATTGATCCACGTATTGCAACCGTTGATGGCGATCGAGCGGCAGATAAACGTTTTACGGAGATTCCAAGCCTAGATTGCGTTATGGCATCCGATGATTGGATTTCGCAGTGGGCGAAATACTCACAACGTTGTGCACGGTTAATTACCGAAGTCGATGGTTGGAATGAAGCATCGATAGCTAAAGAGATTGCAGCGGGGATTCCAGATGGTGCAGCTCTCTTTGTTTCATCGTCGCGCCCGATTCGTGACCTCGAAGGATTTGCAACACCACGCAGCGGAGTAACAACATACGCCAACCGTGGGTTAGCTGGAATTGATGGCAATATATCTACAGCGCTAGGAATTGCATCGGGCCATAGCCAAACTTTTGCAGTACTAGGTGATTTGGCTTTTCTACATGACGTTACTGGTTTGATTACACAGGAGGATATCAACTGCAGATTTATCGTTATAAATAACGATGGCGGTGGAATATTTTCAACTCTGCCACAGCGCGGGGCAGAGGGATTTGAAACAGTCTTTGGAACTCCACATGGTTTAGATCCTGCCGCTATTGCAAGCTCCTTTGGTATCCCAGCATCAACTATCTCTAGCATTGCTGAGCTCAAGAAAGAGTTATCAGCACCCATCAAGGGAATCTCAGTAGTTGTTGCAAAGGTTCAATCGCGTGAAGCAAATGCCGATAACTTAAAATCTATTTATGAGAAGATGAACTCTATTTAAGCCAGTGCACTGCGCATGGGAACAAGCTTGGCCACACTTTCTGCTAACTCTTTATCTGGATCAGAGCCTGCAACGATCCCGCAACCGGCAAAAATCCTTATCGAATCTCCATTAATCTGCCCACATCGCAGTGCGATTCCGAGTTCACCATCACCGGCGGCATCGATCCAACCGACTGGGCCGGCGTATCGCCCACGTGACATTGATTCGATCTCAGTAATGAGTTGGCCCGCCAGCTCACGTGGTGTGCCACAAACGGCGGCCGAGGGATGAAGTTGTTCGAGAATCGTAAATGCATCTACGTGCGCTAATTTTTCAGCTATCGCCCCAGTCACATCGGTTGCTAAGTGCATGACATTTGCTAAGTGCAATACATATGGCGCATCAGGGACATTTGTCGATGTGCAAAAAGGTTCAAGTGCATCGGCTACAGATTTCACTGCATATAGATGCTCTTCTAGATCCTTTGATGATCGCGCAAGAGATGCGGCAAGTGCTAAATCTCGCTCGTCATTGCCAGTTTTGCTAATCGTTCCAGCCAAAACGCGCGAAGTAACCATTTTACGAGATAAGCGCAGTAATAACTCGGGTGTTGCACCAACAAGGCCAGCCACTGAGAAGTTCCATGTCGAGGGATATTCGGCGGCTAACTTCTTTAAAATTGTACGGGGCTCAATATCTTTATCTGAATGCCCTGTGAAATCCCGTGCCAGTACAACTTTATCGAGCTTACCGCTTTGGATTCTATCGACGGCGGTAGATACGCGTGACTTCCAGGCATCATCAGCGTGGTCATCACTATCCCATGTAATTGAATTGTGAATTAAATCTGGTGCGCTTACATTTAAATCTGGTTGAGGTGATGAACCAATCCAAGTGATCCATGATTTATCGCCTTTTTTACCGACAATAACCTGTGGAATTATTAAAATCGATTCCTCATCGGATGAAAAAGAAAAAGATGCAAAGAGCACCGGTCCTGTACCGTTTCCATGAACAGAGTTAGTAATGGCAAAACTTTCGAGTTGTTTGAGCCACCATTTACGGGCATCGGCAAAGCGTTGTGGACCGCTCACTGTCGTTGTTGCAAAACTACCCCAACCAACTAAGCCCTCACCTGCACGCAGCCAGGCCACTGGATTTGAATCAGGTAGTAGATCAAGCAATGGAAGATGTTCGCCACAGTGCGTGGTTGTAACGGGGATTAGCAAAGGCATAGGTGGGTTTTTAGCGCTTCGCAGGATTGACTAATCGCCAGAGAATTGGGAGCGATGTTCCTGCGATAGCAATTTTTATCGCCTCTCCAACAATAAATGGCGTTAACCCAGCGGCGATAGTCCAGGCCCAATCTTTACCAGTGAAATGGTGCAACCAAAGAAGACCAAATGAAAAAATAATGAGAGTACCAAATAGCATTGAGGGAAGAGATGTAAGAAATCTCTGATCTAATCTGCGTTTAGCTAGAAACCCTAAGAGATAAGTCGCAACCAACATTCCAATTAAATAACCCCCAGTTGCTCCGGTAATTTTTTCAACTCCAAAGCTTGCCCCAGCAAATACGGGTGCCCCTGCAATTCCAGCAAGCAAGTACATTGCAAAGGTAGCTAAACCAAGCCCCGACCCATACGTTGTTCCGATTAAGAGAACACCTAAAGTTTGACCTGTAACAGGCACGGGTGATCCAGGAACTGGGATTGCAATCTGTGCCATCGCTGCGAGAAAGAGAACTCCACCGGCAGCTAATGCAGCATTACTTAGTGTCGAGCTATGTGGGAGCACCGTTGAACGAAGCGAGGTAGCAGGAAATGACATCGGTGGGCCTCCTTGAGCGATGAAGTTGTGGATGAGCCTACTTCAAGGGAGAATGCGACTATGTCCCGCGCCAATCTCGGTAAAGATCCAGATGAGGTTGCAGCGATGTTTGATGGAGTGGCCAGGCGATACGACATCGTTAACGATCTCCTATCTCTGGGTCGGACTAAGGCGTGGCGCAGAGCGGCAACAGAGATCATCGCTCCCGCCCCAGGTATGAAGATCCTGGATCTAGCGGCCGGACCTGGCTCATCATCGGAGCCGTTACACAAGGCGGGCGCTACCGTTTTTTCTACCGACTTCTCTGAAGGCATGTTGGCCCAGGGCCGCAAATCACGCCCATACCTGAACTTTTCAAAGGCCGATGCCCTCAATCTGCCCTTTGAGGCAGGTAGCTTTGATCTCACAACGATCTCCTTTGGCCTTCGAAATACTGTGGACTATGCCAAGGCGCTCGCCGAGGCGCTACGAGTAACTAAGCTCGGCGGCCGGATAGTCGTCGTCGAGTTCTCCCACCCAACCTGGGCCCCGTTTCGCAGCCTGTATCTGGGCTATCTCATGCGCGCCCTGCCAGCGATCGCCCGAAAGACGGCCTCAAATCCCGATGCCTACGTGTATTTAGCCGAGTCGATCAGAGCCTGGCCAGATCAGCGCCAGTTGGCCGTGGCTATGGAGGCTGCCGGCTGGGGCTCGGTTACATGGAGAAACCTCACTTTTGGGGTTGTTGCAGTTCACAGCGGGATAAAGGGATAGCGGTCATTGGAACAGGCCTAACCACCTTAAGATTTCGTACGTGATATCCACATCGAATCCATACGTGCCGATTCTGGTGCTAGGGGCTATCGGCTTTGGCTTTGCGATCTTCTCGGTTGCAGCAGGAGCTTTGGCAGGACCAGCTCGATACAACAGAGCAAAGTTGGAGGCGTATGAGTGTGGAATCGAACCATCACCACAAGCTGCCGAGGGGGGCCGCTTTCCAGTCAAATATTTCTTAACTGCAATGCTTTTTATTATCTTTGATATTGAAATCGTTTTTCTCTATCCATGGGCCGTGAGCTTTGACCATTTAGGAATCTTTGGTTTAGTTGAAATGGCGATTTTTATTGGGACTGTCTTTGTTGCATATGCCTATGTCTGGCGCCGCGGCGGATTGGAATGGGATTAAAAATGGGACTCGAAGAAAAGATTCCAAGTGGTTTTCTATTAACGACAGTTGAAAAACTCGCCGGCTATATGCGCAAGAACTCATTGTGGCCAGCGACTTTCGGTCTTGCATGTTGTGCAATTGAGATGATGGCTGTTGGCTCTGCCGCTAAATATGATATTTCGCGCTTTGGTATGGAGGTCTTTCGTGCATCTCCACGTCAGGCAGATTTAATGATTGTTGCAGGTCGCGTCTCTAACAAGATGGCACCAGTCCTGCGTCAGATTTATGATCAAATGTCGGCCCCTAAGTGGGTACTTGCGATGGGTGCATGCGCATCATCGGGTGGAATGTTTAACAACTATGCAATCGTGCAGGGCGTTGATCACGTAGTGCCGGTTGATATCTATCTACCTGGCTGTCCACCACGACCTGAGATGTTAATGGATGCAATCTTGAAACTTCATGAAAAGATTAACGTTGAAAAACTCGGTTCAAACCGTGCACAGGTTATTAAGGAAGTTGAACTTGCTGCGATGAACGCTAAGCCAACGCATGAGATGAAGGGCTTACTCGCATAAATGACTGATTCAGGAATGTTTGGCGCACGTGGCACTGGTGACACTTCTGGCTATGGCGGCCTTGTGCGCACCGCTGCCTCAACAGGCTCATCCGAACGTCCATTTGGTGGTTATTTCGATGATGTGGCCGATGATTTAGAGCGTGCCTACCCCGAGTTTTCTAGCGCAATTGAGCGTGTTGTTGTTGATCGTGGCGAATTAACGCTGCATATAAAGCGTGAAAAATTAGTAGAAGTTGCAAAGATTCTGCGCGATAGCTTGAAGTTTGAAATGTGCATGGGTGTCTCCGGAGTTCACTATCCAAATAATGTTGGCCGCGAACTTGTTGCCGTGTATCCACTTCTCTCAATAACTAATAATCGCCGAATTCGCCTTGAAGTAACTGTCGCCGACTCTGATGCCCATATTCCCTCACTCGTTGAAGTTTGGGCCGGCAATAACTGGCATGAGCGCGAAACCTTTGACATGTTTGGAATTATCTTCGATGGCCACCCAGGCCTTACCCGCATCTTGATGCCAGATGATTGGCAAGGTCATCCACAACGTAAAGATTATGCACTCGGTGGAATTCCAGTTGAGTACAAGGGTGCAACGATTCCAGCACCTGATAATCGCCGGAGCTATAAATGACGCCATTAGATCCATACGCACCCTCGCGTGAGACAACTGAGGGCACCGTCTTCTCAGTTACTGGTGGAGACTGGGACTCACTCGTACAAGAAATTGGTTCTACAAAGGAAGAGCGTGTTGTCGTCAATATGGGTCCTCAGCATCCTTCAACACATGGTGTGCTGCGCTTAGTTCTAGAGCTTGAAGGTGAGACTGTCACTGAAGTTCGTTGTGGAATCGGATATTTACACACTGGAATTGAAAAGAATATGGAGTTCCGTAACTGGACCCAAGGAACAACATTTGTAACTCGCATGGATTACTTAGGACCTATTTTTAACGAGACTGCATACTGCTTAGCGATTGAAAAACTCCTTGGAATCACCAATGATGTTCCAGAGCGTGCCAGCGTAATTCGCGTAATGATGATGGAGCTCAACCGAATCTCCTCACACATGGTCGCACTCGGTACTGGAGCTCTCGAGCTTGGGGCAATCACTCCAATGTTCTTTGCCTTTCGTGAACGCGAAATCGTTTTAGATCTCTTCGAAATGATCTCTGGTTTACGTATGAATATGGCCTATATCCGCCCAGGTGGCGTGCAACAGGATTTACCAGATGGTGCAATCCCTAAGATTCGTGAGGCCGTAGCGCAGATGCGCAAGAACTTTAAAGACAATACATCGCTGCTTGTTGGCAACGCAATTTGGCTTAAGCGAACACAGGGCATTGGTTATTTAGATTTAGCTGGTGCAACAACACTTGGTATTACAGGGCCAGTACTTCGTTCAACCGGTCTGCCATGGGATTTGCGCAAAGTACAGCCATATTGCGGTTATGAAAACTATAACTTTGATGTCATTACCGCCGATACATGCGATGTGTATGGTCGTTTCTTAATTCGCATGAATGAGCTCGAGCAGTCCCTGCGCATTATTGAGCAGGCCTTGGATAAGTTGGAAAAACTCCAAGGAGCACCAGTCATGGTTGCAGATAAAAAGATTGCATGGCCGGCGCAGTTAGCACTTGGTGGCGATGGTCTTGGTAACTCCCTTAACCATATTCGTGAAATTATGGGCACATCAATGGAGTCATTGATTCACCACTTTAAATTAGTTACTGAAGGCTTCCAGGTTCCAGCTGGTCAGGTATATGCAGCTGTTGAATCTGCTCGTGGAGAGCTTGGCGCCCATGTTGTCTCTGATGGCGGAACACGTCCATATCGAATGCACTTTCGTGAGCCATCTTTTAATAATCTACAGGCAACATCTGCCATGAGTGAGGGTGGAATGATCGCCGACATTATCGGCGCAGTAGCATCGATCGATCCTGTGATGGGAGGTGTTGACCGCTAATGGCTTACTCCAGTGAAGATCTTGCAACTATGGATTCAATCATCAAGCGTTATCCGCGCTCTCGCTCTGCAATTATGCCGCTATTACACTTTGTACAATCCCGAATCGGTTTCGTAAATGGTGAGGGCATCGAACTCATTGCACAACTCTTAACTCTCGAAGCGGCAGAGGTTTCAGCCGTTGCTACTTTTTATACTCAGTACAAGCGCACCCCAGTCGGCGAATACCATGTCGGTGTATGCACCAATACGCTCTGCGCGGTCATGGGCGGGGATGCGATATTTGCAGGGCTTAAAGAGCATCTGGGGGTAGAGAACGACGGGGTAACCGCCGATGGCAAAGTCTCACTCGAACATATCGAATGTAACGCTGCATGTGATTACGCCCCTGTTGTTATGGCTAACTGGGAGTTCTACGACAACCAGACTGTGGAGTCGGCAAAGGATTTAGTTGATTCAATGCGCAGTGGTAATCCAAAGCCACCTACACGTGGTCCAGATACTTTAGTTACATGGAAAGAGGTATCTGCCGTACTCGCAGGAATTAATGATGGAAAAGCCAATGAAGGCCTGCAAGCAGGTGCGCCAACACTTCTTGGTTTAAAGATTTCGAAAAAGGGTAAGCGATGACACAGTTAGTGCCAGTACTTTCAGCGCATTGGGATGAAAAAGACTCTTTCACTATCGAGGCATACACACGCCACGGTGGATACAAAGCCTCACAAAAAGCCTTAGCGATGGATCCAGATGCCGTTATTCAATTAGTTAAAGACTCTGGCCTACGTGGTCGTGGCGGTGCGGGCTTTCCAACTGGAATGAAGTGGGGATTTATTCCGCAGGGAGATAATAAAGAGCACTACTTAGTAGTAAATGCCGATGAATCTGAGCCAGGCACATGTAAAGACACCCCATTAATGATGGCAAATCCACATGTATTAATTGAGGGCTGCATCATCGCCGCCCATGCAATCCGTGCAAAGCATGCCTTCATTTATATTCGCGGTGAAGTCACACATGTTGTGCGCCGAGTTAATCAAGCTATTGAAGATGCATATAAGGCTGGACATCTTGGTAAGGGCATCGAGATTGTTTTACATGTCGGTGCTGGTGCATATATCTGTGGTGAAGAGACGGCGCTCTTAGATTCACTCGAAGGATTCCGTGGTCAACCCCGTCTGCGTCCACCATTTCCAGCGATCGCTGGTTTGTATGCGATGCCAACAGTTGTGAACAACGTTGAATCTATTGCATCGGTTCCTGCGATTATTTTAAATGGTGCCGAGTGGTATCA
>CAFBQE010000005.1_pt1 | contig 28124 bp, 26 predicted proteins | sample 7269911 | NCBI WGS metagenome assembly CAFBQE01 (sample SAMEA6814173, study PRJEB35770) | uncultured Actinomycetes bacterium | biome: Freshwater; feature: Freshwater reservoir; material: water | place: Czech Republic | collected 2016-11-09 | depth 30m m
TCCATCGATCAAAAATCTACTAACCGAAATCCTCGATCAACTGTAGGCACAATAACCGAGGTCTATGACTACCTTCGTCTACTTTTTGCAAGAGCTGGTCGTCCTCACTGTCCTACGTGTGGCAAAGCAGTTTCGCGTCAGTCACCTCAGCAGATTGTCGATCAGATATTGACGATGCCGCCGACAACAAAGTTTGCCGTTCTAGCACCAGTGGTGCGTGCACGTAAAGGAGAGTTCGTCGATCTATTTGCCGAACTTATTACTCAAGGCTATTCGCGTGCCCGTGTAGATGGCACAGTTGTAGCACTGACGGATGTACCGAAGTTGAAGAAACAGGAGAAGCACACAATTGAAGTTGTAGTCGATCGCTTAACTGCAAAGCTTGAAAGCAAGACCCGACTGACAGATTCAATTGAAACGGCGCTACGTCTAGCATCTGGCATCGTCATCCTAGATTTTGTTGATTCGAAAACGGGCGATAAAGAGCGCACCTTCAGTGAGCATTTAGCCTGCCATGAGTGCAACTTATCCTTTGAAGAGTTAGAACCGCGTTCATTCTCCTTCAACTCACCCTTTGGTGCATGCCCTGAATGTTCGGGCATAGGTACAAAGTTGGAAGTCGATGAGGATCTAATAATTCCCGATGATTCAATTTCAATTAATGATGGGGCAATCGCACCATGGTCGGGCGGCCAGTCAGCAGATTACTTCATTCGATTGCTAGAGGCCCTTGCAAAAGACATGCCTTTCTCACTCGATATCCCTTGGAAAAAGATCTCCGCAAAGGCCCGTGAAGCAATTATCAATGGATATGAGTATGAGATTAAAATGAAGTACAAAGGTCGTTACGGGACCAAGAACTACACAACTGGCTTTGAGGGCGTAGTGCCCTTTATTCACCGTCGTCATAGCGAGACCGATAGTGATTACAGTCGCGACAAGTACGAGGCGTACATGCGCCAGATTCCCTGCCATATCTGTTCGGGAGCTCGTTTAAAGCCTGAGGTTTTGGCTGTGACTCTTGGTAATAAGAATATCTCCGAGATTACCGAGCTATCGATTTCAGATTGCGCTGAGTTTCTTAAAAACATTAAATTAACTAAACGCGAAGCGCAAATCGCCGAACGCGTAATGAAAGAAGTCCACGCCCGCTTAGGCTTTCTCCTTGACGTTGGTCTGGACTACTTATCTCTAGCCCGTCCCGCAGCCACACTTTCCGGAGGAGAGGCACAACGAATTCGCTTGGCGACCCAGATTGGTAGCGGACTAGTTGGCGTTCTTTACGTTCTTGATGAGCCCAGCATTGGTCTGCATCAACGCGATAACCGTCGCTTAATCGAAACACTGACACATCTGCGAGATCTTGGAAACACTTTGATAGTTGTGGAACATGATGAGGAGACAATTCGCACCGCAGATTGGATTGTAGATATTGGTCCTGGAGCCGGAGAACATGGCGGTCATGTAGTTGTCTCTGGCAGTTACGAAGAGTTGATAGCCTCTAAAGAGTCGATTACGGGCGCCTATCTTTCGGGACGTAAATCTATCGCTATTCCATCCAAACGACGTCCAATCGATAACAAGAGAAGCCTTTTGGTTAAAGGAGCTAAAGAAAATAATCTTCAAGATATCGATGTTGTTGTGCCACTTGGTGTTTTTGTCTCGGTAACTGGAGTAAGCGGTTCGGGTAAGTCAACGCTAGTCAATGATATTTTATACACAACTCTTGCCAACAAACTCAATGGCGCACGCTTGGTACCAGGACGCCACCGCAGTGTGAGCGGTGTTGAACTTCTCGACAAAGTCGTTCACGTGGATCAATCACCTATTGGACGCACACCGAGATCAAATCCAGCGACATACACAGGTCTATTCGACAAGGTTCGTGCTCTATTTTCTGAGACTACTGAGGCCAAGATTCGTGGTTATCAGCAGGGTCGTTTCTCATTTAACGTCAAGGGTGGGCGATGTGAGAACTGTTCAGGGGATGGCACAATCACAATTGAAATGAACTTTTTGCCAGATGTTTATGTGCCCTGCGAGGTCTGCCATGGCGCACGATATAACCGTGAGACGCTAGAGGTTCACTATAAGAACAAAACTATCGCCGATGTATTGAATATGCCAATTGAGGAAGCTCACGCATTCTTTGAATCTGTACCAAATATCGCGCGTTTTCTTAAGACGCTCAATGATGTTGGTTTGGGATATGTCCGCCTTGGTCAATCTGCACCAACTCTTTCAGGCGGTGAAGCCCAACGCGTAAAACTGGCCACCGAACTACAACGCAGATCTACTGGTCGAACAATCTATGTTCTAGATGAACCAACAACTGGCCTGCATTTTGAAGATGTCAGCAAGCTTCTGATTGTTCTTAATCGCCTAGTTGATACAGGCAACACTGTTGTGGTTATCGAGCACAACTTGGATGTCATTAAATGCTCGGACTGGGTGATCGATATGGGCCCTGAGGGCGGATTCCGCGGGGGATTAGTCGTAGCCGAAGGCACTCCCGAAGATGTCGCTAAGGTTAAGGCCAGCTATACCGGACAATATCTAGCACCTATGCTTGCAACAAATCGCAAAGTAGCAGTTAAGAAGTAGAGAGATGGCAGATCCGGCATCGTATCGTCCTAGCGACATCCCACAACTTCCTGGGGTTTATCGCTTCTATGATGCAAGTGATGTCGTGATTTACGTAGGCAAGGCAGTTAATTTGAAAAATCGATTAAGTAATTATTTTCAGGGCAACCTTCCTGAAAAGACATATCGAATGGTGCATCAAGGAGTTCGGGTCGATTGGACGATTGTTGACACCGAAGTTGAGGCTTTGCAGCTAGAGTTTTCTTGGATTAAACAGTACGCACCTCAGTACAATGTGCAGTTTCGTGATGACAAGTCGTATCCATATTTAGCAATTACCAATAATGATGAGTACCCTCGAATCTTCATCACGCGTAAGTCAAAGCGCCCTGGAATAACCTATTTCGGACCATTTACACATACGTGGGCGCTACGAAATACTTTTGATGTAATCCTGAAGGTTTTTCCAATTCGATCATGTTCTACCGGTAACTTTCAGCGAGCTCAACGCAGCAAAAGACAGTGCCTACTAGGAGATATCGGTAAGTGTGCTGCACCGTGTGTGAACTGGGTAAGCCAAGAAGATCATAAAGAGTTAGCAAATCGACTAGTTGGCTTCATGGACAATGGAAATGCCGATATCGTTCCGACGCTACAAGCTGAAATGGCATTAGCTTCAGAGCGCGAAGAGTTTGAACGTGCATCTAAAATTCGAGACTCCATAGCCTCTATAGAGCGTGCTCAAGAATCTACCGATGCCGCTTTGCCCGATACTCTAACAGCCGACATTGTTGCGATACATCACGATGGTGCGCATGCAGCTGGATCGATATTTATTGTTCGAGGTGGAGCGATTAAAGGCTCACGTTCTTGGATTGTAGATCAAAGCAAATCCCTCGAAGGCGATGATGAGATCGCTGCTCTCTTCTACTCCATCTATAGTCAAAGCACACCGAGCGAGATTCCTGCACAGATTCTGCTAAACGAGCGACCACTCGATGCTCCTGCTCTCGAAACCTGGCTCTCAGAACTACGTGGAGCACCTGTGGCACTGAAAGTTCCACAGCGCGGTGAAAAGATGGAGATCTTACAAACGGTTAAACGCAACGCTCAGTACTCACTTATCTCCTACTTAAGTAAGCGCTCCACGGATGCGGCAGTAAGTGGTAAAGCACTTATTGAGATAGAGGAGGCTCTGGATCTTGGGCGTACGCCGCTGCGGATTGAATGCTTTGATATCTCGAATATTTCAGGCACTTCGGTAGTTGCTTCCATGGTGGTCTTTGAAGATGGTCTAGCAAAGAAGAGTGAGTATCGTCGATTCATAATCAATACCGATGATGGTTTTGATGATACTCGAGCTATGCACCAAGTAATCACACGCAGACTTAAAAGGTTAATTGATGACCGCACGGTTGATGCCGCTGAAGTCGCCGAACTTGGGGGCAAGTTAAGAAAATTTTCATACCCGCCACAGTTAATCCTGGTCGATGGCGGAGCACCGCAGGTCAACGCCGCCGCTAGGGCACTGAGCGAACTTGGTATTACCGATATTGCACTGTGCGGACTTGCAAAGAGGTTAGAAGAAGTTTGGGTTCCGGGTTCCTCTGATCCGCTTATTCTGCCTCGCTCTAGTGAAGCTCTCTATCTTCTCCAGCGTATTCGCGATGAGGCACATAGATTTGCCATTACTTTTCACCGATCTAGGCGCTCAAAAATTATGTTGGAGTCGGTATTAGATGAGATTCCCCAACTTGGTCAGGTGCGTCGTAACGCACTGCTAGAGCGATTTGGATCAGTGGCTGCTATCCGTAAGGCAGGGCGAGAAGAGATTGCAGCCACGCCCGGCATTGGTTCGAAAATCGCTGAGGTGATATCTAACTATCTAGATCAGATTGGAACCCAAAAAGTAGATGTTCAGACCGGAGAAATTACCCGTGATTAAAGGGTGCTTGACATGGGTAAGAGGATTAAGCCATGAGTAGAAGTGAGATTCTAATTCTCTCTGGTATGTCTGGTGCTGGACGTTCTACGGCCGCACATGCATTAGAGGATCTGGGTTGGTATGTCGTCGATAATCTTCCACCATCTCTACTGCCGCAGCTAGTCGGTAAAGGTAGTGGCCCGGAGGGAAAAGAGTTTGCAGTCGTTGTGGATGTACGAGGTGGTCATTTCTTTGACGAGCTTATGGAAGCTTTGAATGTACTCAAGAAGAGTGGTTCGCCATATCGCTTACTCTTTTTAGATGCCACTGATCAAGTATTGGTACAGCGTTTTGAATCTACACGTAGGCCACACCCGCTTCAAGGGGCAGATCGAATCGTTGATGGAATTGCACGAGAGCGTGAAAAGTTGGATGAAGTGAGATCGCAGTGCGATATCACAATAGATACGAGTAATCTCAATGTTCATCAGTTAGAAAAGCGAATCGGCGAAATTTTTGGTGGCGGCAAAGTAGAGGGGATTCGAATCAACGTTTTATCCTTTGGATACAAGTTTGGAATACCGGTTGACTCTGATCTAGTTATGGACTGCAGATTCATCCCAAACCCACACTGGTTACCCGAGCTTCGACCACTCACAGGTCTCACTCAACAGGTGAGTGAAAAGGTTTTGGGAAATACTGGAGTGAAAGATTTTGTGAAAAACTATGTCGACCTCATAGCATCGATGGTTCCTGGCTATATGCAAGAGGGCAAGCGCTATGTGACAATCTCAGTTGGGTGCACTGGTGGTAAGCATCGCTCAGTTGCGATCACCCAGGAGATTGCTAAGCAACTTAACACCATTGGTCATTCAATCTCTGCATATCCAACCCACCGTGATGTGGGGCGCGAATAACTGTGAGCAAAGTTGTTGCCCTTGGTGGCGGTCATGGTCTGGCTGCAACTTTGTCGGCGCTACGTCAAATAACCTCTGAAATTACCGCCATCGTTACTATCGCCGATAATGGTGGCTCCAGTGGACGTCTACGCGAAGAGTTTCCGATTTTCCCACCCGGTGATTTACGTATGGCACTGGCAGCCTTATGTGCCGATGATGAATGGGGTCGCACCTGGGCCGACATTATGCAACACCGCTTCGAAAGTTTGGGCCCACTCAATGGTCATGTGATGGGCAACTTGTTACTAGCATCACTGTGGAGTGATGATGAAGATCCAGTTATTGGTCTAGATCGCGTTGGTTCACTGTTAAAAACCGTCGGGCGAGTTCTCCCAATGGCTACGGTGCCATTAGATATTGAAGGAACTTTTAATACTTCCACTGGCCGAATCGTTGTGCGAGGACAAAAAGAGGTTGCCACGGCAAAGGGCCGTATTGAATCTCTACGAGTCATCCCAGAAAATCCGCAGGCACGTATGGAGGCCTTAACAGCAATCCGAACTGCAGATTGGATCACAATGGGTCCTGGATCATGGTTTTCTAGTGTGATGCCGCATCTCTTGGTACCTATGCAGTTAGATGCACTCTCAAGGAGTAAGGCAAAAAAGATTCTGATTCTTAACTTAGATGCCCATTCAAATACGGTAGGTGAAGAGTTCGCTGGTTCAACTCCTGAAGAGCATCTAGAGCTTTTTTCAGAGTACGCACCTGATGTATCAATCGACTACTTTCTCGTCGATAGATCCGTAATTCGCGATGAGATAGCTCTGGCCACTATCGCTCGTAGACTGGGGGGACAGATAGTCGCCGTTGATATTCGTAAAGCCCCTGGCAGTATTCATCACGATGTCACACAATTAGCTCTTCATTTGGGCCACATTATGCGCCAAAGTTTGGTTGGATAAGCCCATGGCAATGACAGCATCAGTAAAAGACGAGCTCAGCCGAATCGCGATTACAAAGCCGTGCTGCCGTAAGGCTGAAGTCTCATCACTTCTGCGCTTTGCAGGTGGACTACACATTGCAGCGGGAAAGATTGTGATTGAGGTTGAACTTGAGACTTCACAGAGTGCGCGTCGCCTAAGAAAAGATATTGCCGATATTTATGGACACGGTTCTGATTTAGCAGTTCTCTCCTCTGGGGGCTTAAGAAAAGGTTCACGCTACGTCGTTCGAGTGATTGAAGCTGGAGATTCACTTGCTCGCCAAACGGGTCTTGTAGATTCACATGGTCGCCCCGTACGTGGACTACCCCCTCAAGTTGTCTCTGCCGCCATCTGTGATTCCGAAGCGGCATGGCGTGGGGCATTTATTGCTCATGGTTCATTGACTGAACCAGGACGCTCATCTTCACTTGAAATTACATGTCCTGGACCAGAGGCGGCTTTAGCTCTCGTCGGTGCCGCGCGTCGAATGGGTATTGTTGCAAAAGCACGCGAGGTGCGAGGAGTTGATCGCGTTGTAATTCGCGATGGTGATGCAATTGGAGTGTTGCTTACACGCCTAGGTGCACACGAATCAGTACTTGCATGGGAGGAGCGGCGGATGCGCCGTGAGGTCCGTGCAACTGCGAACCGTCTGGCTAACTTTGATGATGCAAACCTTCGTCGCTCAGCGCGCGCCGCCGTTGCCGCATCTGCCCGAGTCGCCCGAGCAATGGAGATTCTTGGAGCAACTATTCCAGCCCATTTGAAAGAGGCGGGGGAGCTGCGTATTAATCATGGCCAGGCCTCCCTTGAAGAGCTTGGCTCATTAGCTGTGCCAGCGATGACAAAGGATGCGATCGCAGGCCGAATCCGCCGATTACTTGCAATGGCCGATAAGCGTGCAAGCGAACTTGGTATTCCCGATACTGAAAGCGGACTTTCCCCAGATTTGCTGAGTTAATTGGTATTACTACCGCTGAGTTGGCAGTTAGCGCACTGATAGGATTACACCTAAGACCCCAACGTTGTGGCAGTTTTAATTCACGTCCAACGACTCGGCTTTTTTAATGTCTAGCCCCTTAAGCAGCAAGGATGTATCTCATGATTAATGTCGGAATCAATGGCTTTGGCCGTATCGGACGAAACTTCTTTCGTGCCAGCCTCACCAATCCCGCTATCAATATTGTCGGAATCAACGATCTCACTCCCAACAAGACATTGGCGCATCTTCTTAAGTACGACTCAATCTTGGGACGTCTTGGTCTAGAGGTTACTTTCACCGATGATTCGATCACTGTCGATGGAAAAACGATAAAGGTTTTCTCAGAGCGCGATCCAGCAAACCTTCCATGGGGTGCGCTAAAGACCGATGTTGTTATCGAATCAACTGGTCACTTCACTAAGGCCGCCGATGCTGGAAAGCACATTGCATCCGGTGCAAAGAAGGTCATCATCTCAGCACCTGCTAGTGATGAGGACATCACAATCGTGATGGGTGTTAACCATGAAAAGTATGACCCTGCTAACCACCATATTATTTCAAATGCATCATGTACAACTAACTGCCTTGCGCCAATGGCTAAAGTCCTTAACGATAACTGGGGCATTGTCAAAGGCTTGATGACAACGATTCATGCCTACACAAACGATCAAGTCATCCTAGATTTCCCTCATCAAGATTTGCGTCGTGCACGTGCAGCGGCAACTAACATGATTCCAACATCAACTGGCGCCGCCAAAGCTATAGCCCTCGTCTTACCAGAGCTAAAAGGCAAACTCGATGGCTATGCAATGCGTGTTCCAATTCCTACGGGGTCGGCTACAGATTTAACTGTCGAACTCGCTAAAGAGGCAACGGCTGCAGAGATTAATGCCGCAATGAAGGCCGCTGCAGATGGTCCGCTTAAGGGTTACCTGACATACACCGAAGATCCAATCGTTTCATCGGATATCGTGACCGATCCATCCTCGTGCATCTTCGATTCGGGTCTGACTAAAGTTATTGGTAATCAAGTCAAGGTCGTTGGTTGGTATGACAACGAGTGGGGTTACTCAAACCGTCTCGTCGATCTGATTAGTTATGTGGGCAAGACGCTTTAATGTCATCGCTTGCAAGTTTTGATGTAGATGGTAAGCGGGTCTTTCTTCGCTGTGATCTTAATGTTCCCTTGAAAGATGGCGCTATTAAAGATGATGGGCGAATCAAAGCCTCGCTACCAACTATTCAATTACTGCAAAGTAAAGGAGCATCGTTAATAATTGCCGCTCACTTAGGTCGGCCCAAGGGTCAACCATCGCCAGAGCTCTCACTTGCACCCGTTGCCAAACGCCTCGGTGAACTTTTAGGTCAAGAGATTATTTTTGCTGCTGATCTAATGGGAGACGCACTCAGTGCTCTTGCACACTCACTTAAGGCCGGCCAGATCTTACTTCTTGAAAATATTCGCTTTAATCCTGCTGAAACAAGTAAAGATGAGAGTGAGCGTGGAGTATTTGCCGCACAGCTAGCTCTACTAGCCGATGCTTATGTAGGAGATGGATTCGGTGCAGTGCACCGCAAGCATGCCTCTGTCTTTGATCTACCCAAGCTTCTTCCACATTGTGCTGGTTTATTAGTTGCAGTTGAAGTAGAGGTATTGAAAAAACTCACACAGAATCCAACTCGTCCATACGGAGTCGTTTTAGGTGGCGCAAAGGTCTCTGACAAACTTGGTGTAATTGAAAATCTTTTAGGCAAGGTAGATATGTTAGCGGTTGGTGGGGGAATGGTCTTTACATTTCTTGCAGCACAAGGCAAAGAGATAGGTACATCCCTAGTTGAAAAAGATATGATTGATGTTGTTAAAACCTTGATCACAACTGCCCACGAAAAAGGCGTCACACTTGTTCTACCGACTGATATTGTCGTTGCACCGATGTTTAGTGCAGATGCACAGCCCACGCTAGTTTCTAGTGATGCAATCCCTGCTAATCAGATGGGGTTAGATATAGGTCCAATTTCGGCCGCTGCCTTCGCACAGCAGATCGAAAAATGTGCAACCGTATTCTGGAACGGGCCAATGGGCGTCTTTGAGTTTGCTAACTTCGCAGCCGGAACTAGGGTTGTCGCAACTGCATTAACTAAGGTTTCAGGTATCTCAGTTGTTGGTGGTGGAGATTCGGCCGCGGCTGTTAGAGCACTTGGATTTACTGATTCAGAGTTCGGATATATTTCAACCGGTGGTGGTGCATCACTTGAGTACTTAGAGGGCAAGGAACTTCCTGGCCTAGTCGCTTTAGGGTTATAAGGGGAAAACGATGCGTAAACCATTGATGGCTGGCAACTGGAAGATGAACCTCAACCACCTTGAAGCGATCGCCGTTGCACAGAAGCTTGTCTACTCACTAAATGATAAGGATTACGACGCAGTCGATGTCACTATTATTCCTCCCTTCACCGATATCCGTTCAATTCAAACACTTATCGATGGAGATCGTCTGCGCTTAACATATGGTGCACAAGATCTCTCACCCGAAGCAAACGGAGCTTTCACCGGCGATATCTCAGGCGCAATGCTGCACAAACTTGGATGTACATTTGTTGTAGTTGGACACTCTGAACGCCGCTCGATTCATGGCGAGAGTGATGCTCTCGTGAATCGAAAGATTAAGGCGGCACTGGCCCATGAGATGGTGCCTATCTTCTGTGTTGGCGAAGAGCTTGCAGTGCGCGAATCCGGTGCACATGTCAGTCACGTTATTCGTCAAATTCGGGGGGGATTAGAGGGATTAACTAAACCTGAATTAAAAAAGATTGCTATCGCTTATGAACCAGTGTGGGCGATTGGAACTGGCAAAGTAGCTACCCCTGAAGATGCCCAAGAGGTCTGTGCAGCCATACGTGAAGAGATAGAAAATATCGGTTCACCTGAGATTGCTGCAGCGATGCGAATCCTTTATGGCGGCTCTGTAAAGGCGGCAAATGTGACTGAGATTATGGCTAAGCCCGATGTCGATGGCGCCTTAATAGGCGGGGCGAGCCTAGATCCTGAAGAGTTTGCCACAATTGTTAAGTTTTACGCGCAAGGCTAAGTAAAGCCAACAGCTGTTTTGAAGGTATCCTTACCCTCTACGAAACAAGGAGTTTACGAACTGTGAAACTAGCTCTCTCAATTCTACTTATCATTACCAGCGTAGTAATGATCCTTCTCGTCCTTTTACATAAGGGCAAGGGCAGCGGATTATCCGATCTATTCGGCGGCGGTATCTCAACAAACTACGGCGGCTCATCTGTTGTTGAGCGAAACCTAGATCGCATCACAATCGTTGTCGGCGGCCTCTGGTTTGCTCTGGTTGTCGCGCTCAGTCTTGTTCTTAAGTAAATTCTCTCTCAATAGATTTTTAAGGAGTAATACATGGCAAGTGCAATTCGCGGAAGCCGAGTCGGTGCCGGTCCAATGGGTGAGGCTGAGCGCGGTGACTCAATCGCTCGCGCTTATGTCTCCTATTTCTGTGCCAATAAACACGAGGTCCGTCCATCATTTGCCGTTGAAGAGACTGTAGTTATTCCAGCTGAGTGGGACTGCCCAAAGTGTGGCTATCCAGCAGGTCGTGATCGCAACAATCCACCCAACCCTATTAAGAACGAGCCATACAAGACACACCTTGCCTATGTAAAAGAGCGTCGCACCGATGCCGAGGGTGAGCGATTACTTGATGAGGCTCTTCGCAAAATGCGCGGGGATGACTAAAGAGATTTCAGAGCGGTAAGTAGTTCGTCAATACCCACGCTACGGTTGATTAAATTCAATCGCAGAAGTGGGTATTTTCTTGAGGCCAGTGCCTCTCCATCACCCAATGCCTGGGCCGCAATCAAAGTTTTAAATCCAAATACCTGATTTGGAATTGCATAATCTCTCGCAACTTCGCCAGTAATTTGGAGGAAGGCTCCATTGGGTTGTCCACCCTTATGAAACTGTCCCGTTGAGTGTAAAAAGCGTGGTCCCCAACCAAAGGTAACAGGGCGCTGTGACTTATCTGCTAACAGTGATCGTATCTGCATAATCTTTACATCATCTCGCCGATCAAGGTATGCCATCACTGCGACATAGCCATCATGTGGAATAGATTCAATAAATAAAGAGAGCGCTGTTTTTAGATCCATGCCCTCTCCAAATATTGCAACTCCACCATCTTGGACACCGGGAGAGAATGTGGGGAGTTTGCCGGCCCATGCATCAAGGAGTGATGATGTCGCCCCTTTTGCTTCAGTGACATTGGGTTGATTGAATGGATCAATCGCCATGGCCGCACAGACTAAAGCCGTTACCCACTCCCAAATTATGAACTGCGAGGCTAGATCTGCTGAGATTACCAAATCTGCATCACCGCTGTATGCAATCGAAAATAGAGCATTATTAGCGGGAGATTCGAGAACAATCGGCAAACGGCCAACTTGATTCTTTCCAGTTGATTCAGCGACTAACTGTTCGGCCCAATCACTCAAACCCGGCATGCCTGATCCGCTATCGCAATACGACATGTACTGGCCGCAGATGTATGCAATTGAATATGCCATATCTACAACGATGCTGGGATTAGTGAGGAATGCAGATTTCGTCTCACTTGCATTATCGAGCAGGACAGAGACATCAACTCCGATTAACGCCGCGGGTACCAATCCGAATGCACTTAATACGCTAAAACGTCCACCAACATTGGGATCGGCGTTAACTACGGTGTAACCATTTTCTCGTGAATGCTGATCCAATGGAGAGCCTGGATCTGTCACGATAACGATGTGCTCCTGAGGTACAAGACCAGCTTCGAGAAAGGCGAATTCAAACAATGCCCGTTGTGAAGCTGTTTCGATAGTAGAGCCCGACTTTGAGCTCACGACAACGAGCGTGGTCGCTAAATCTGAAGCTAGTGCATGTGCGATGTAGTTCGGGTCGGTCGAATCCAAGATAAATAGCTCTCGCTTATATGTTTGAGCGATTACTTCTGGGCCAAGGGATGAACCACCCATTCCACACAAGATAACTCGCAACTTATCGCGATGCTTGGCACAGAGTGCATCTAACTGTGGCAACAACTCTCTCGATGATTCGGGAAGATCGATCCAGTTAAGGCGTACCGTTGCCTCACCTTGCGCGCTAGTACCCCAGATAGTTGGATCTTTTCGTGCTAAACGAGCATGAAACTCCATAAGGGCTTGATAGCGAGAATCATTGCGATCAATTTTTGAGAGTGCGTGACCAGTTAACTGTGTCATTGTTGTTGAGCTGCCTGTACTGTTGCAAGTAGCTCTTCCCACGCTTGGGCAAACTTTTTTACCCCATCAATCTCTAACTCACTCGTTATGGCATTTATGGAGATATCAAGAAGAGAGAGAGATTTAAAGACATCAACGGCGTAGGCATAGTGATCAGAAATACTATTACCGCGTACCTTTCCGTGATCAATAACGGCATCTAGAGTCGCCTGCGGCATTGTATTAACCGTATGGGGAGCGATGAGCTCTACAACATAACGCGTGTCATCGTAGGAAGGATCTTTGACACCGGTTGATGCCCACAGAGGTCGCTGCTTATTAGCGCCACGCTCTACTTGAGTTAACCATCTAGGTGATGCGAATTTCTCTTCAAATAATTGATAGGCAAGATGTGCGTTGGCAATTGCCGCTTTTCCCAGAAGAGCCAGGGCGGCATCACTTGCATCCTTTTTCAGCAGTGCATCTACAGTTGAATCAATACGACTAACAAAGAAGGAGGCAACTGAATGCACATGGGAGGGATTTGTTGCCGCTTCAATACCGGCCATGTAGGCATCGATTACTGCGCCGTATCGCTTGACCGAAAAAATCAAAGTTACATTCACGCTTATTCCTGCCGACACAAGTGCGGTGATAGCAGGAAGGCCTTCAATAGTTGCTGGAACCTTGATCATGAGGTTGGGACGATCAATAATCGCCCATAGCTCTTTACCCGCAGCGATTGTGCCCTCAGTATCACTTGCTAAGCGTGGATCAACTTCGATACTCACACGTCCATCAATCCCTTTACTCGATGAGTAGATACCTTTAAACAAATCACAGGCTGCGCGTACGTCATCTGTCGTGAGTTTTTTGACGCACTCATCAACGTCTAAATCTTTCATTGCCGCAATGTCACTGGCATACTCATTTGCTCCAGATATCGCTGCAGCAAAGATACTTGGATTAGTTGTCACTCCAACAACGCAATCATTGGCAATACGTGTGGGGAGTGAGTGGGGATCTACCCCAGAGATTTTTGCACGAGAGAGATCATCCAACCAGATGGATGTTCCGTTTGCGCCTACATCACCTGCGCTCATTACAGTGCAGCTTTAACACGTGCGACGATACTTTCAACACTAAAACCAAACTCCTTGAAAAGCCGTTTAGCATCGGCTGAAGCCCCGTAATGCTCGAGCGAGATTGAAATACCAGCATCACCAATGAGCTCGCGCCAACCCTGAGCAATTCCTACCTCAATACTGACCCTTAATGGGATCGATGCAGGTAAGACCGATTCTTTGTAGGCAGCATCTTGTTCGGCAAACCATTCAAGACATGGGGCGCTAACGACACGTACATTGACTCCTTGGCTAGAAAGAGCGCTCTGCACATCCAGAGCTAGAGATACCTCAGATCCTGTTGCGATAAGTACTGCCACTGGACTCTGCGCATCCTTTAATACATAAGCGCCTTTAGCCGTCCCGCTGGCGGGTGAGCAGATACTGCGATCAAAGACAGGAAGGTTCTGGCGTGATAACAAGATGCCAGCTGGGCGATTGCCGATGATTATCTGCCTCCAAGCATGCGCAACTTCATTAGCATCTCCTGGCCTGACAATATCTAAACCAGGAATCGCGCGTAGTGCAGCGAAGTGTTCTATCGGTTGATGCGTTGGTCCATCTTCGCCCACACCAATCGAATCATGCGTCCAGACAAATATTGATGGAATATTCATTAGGGCTGCTAAGCGAACTGCAGGACGCATGTAATCACTAAATACAGCAAAAGTTCCACCAAAAGATCGTGTAAGGCCATGAAGGGTGATTCCATTGAGTATCGATCCCATCGCATGCTCACGGATTCCGAAGTGAATAATTCGACCATAAGGATTGGCCGCTTTTATCACGCTCGTAGCTGGCAAAAATGATCCACCACCTTCGATGCTCGTGTTATTTGAACCCGCTAAATCAGCAGAGCCTCCCCAGAGCTCAGGAAGTGTTGCAGCTATCGCCTGTAGAACTTCACCAAATGCAGCACGAGTGGCAATATCTTTTCCAGATTCAAAAACAGGAAGACGTGAATCCCAGTTAGCCGGAAGCTCGCGTTTTTGCAGTCGTTGCAGAAGAGTGGCTGCATCTGTATTCGCAGAGCTCCATGCACTAAAAGTGGCATTCCACTCGGACCTGCGCGCTGCCCCACGCACCTTTACTTGACGAACATGCGTCAATACCTCATTAGGCATTGCAAAGTGCTCATCGGGGTTAAGACCCAACAGAAGTTTTGTCGCCGCGATCTCTTGCTCGCCAAGTGCTGATCCATGTGATTTGCCAGTTCCGCGAAGAGTTGGTGCAGGCCATGCAATAACCGTTTTGAGACGAATGAGTGTTGGTTTAGTAATCTCTTTCTTTGCCGCCAACATTGCTGCATTAAGGGCTGCGATATCTACACTGCCATCATTGGTAGCAGCGACATCGATCACATGCCAGCCATAAGCGCGATATCGCATAGAGACATCTTCAGTGAAGGCGTTATGGACGTCACCTTCGATAGAGATTTCATTGTCATCGTAAATAATATTTAGGTTGCCGAGCTCTTGTGTTCCGGCAAGAGAGGAGGCTTCTGCACTTACGCCCTCTTGTAAGTCGCCATCAGAGCAGATCACCCAGATACTGTGATCAAAGAGAGAGCTACCAGGGGCGGCATCGGGATCGAGAAGACCTCTTTCATATCGCGCCGCCATCGCCATTCCCACTGCAGTTGCTACTCCCTGGCCAAGTGGGCCAGTTGTCATTTCGACACCGGCTGTGTGGCCAAACTCAGGATGTCCGGGAGTTAACGAGCCCCACGTTCTAAATGATTCGAGATCGTGCATCTCTAATCCATAGCCACTGTAGAAAAGCTGTGTATACAAAGTTAGTGATGAGTGGCCACACGAGAGGATAAATCTGTCGCGACCGAGCCAGCTCGGATCTGATGGATCATGGACTAAGTGGTGTTGAAAGAGAAGGTATGCAACTGGAGCCAGCGACATCGCAGTGCCTGGGTGACCATTGCCAACGTTTTGGACGGCATCGGCTGCCAGTGCGCGAGCATATGCAACTGCTCGATCATCGAGTTCGCTCCAACCTGCAGGTGTATTCATCTAGCAGTATCCATTCCTTGACGTTGTACCGATAACCAAATTCTCCAAGCACCAATCCATACGAGTACAGCACCTAAAAGATGGATTGCAACTAGAAGCTCAGGTACTCCCTGCAGATATTGAATAAATCCAATACTACCTTGTGCAATTGAAATGAGAAAAAATTTAACTAGTAGTTCTTTAGTCTCGTGATCTGTTTTATCTCCACGAAAAAACGCAACTGTCAATAATAAAAGAAGAATGACTGCTAAACCATGCATGAGAGCAGCGGTCTGAATCCGTAAATCTATTCTAGGTGCATCAACATCGCCTGCATGTGGTCCTGCGCCAGTCAAGATAGTTCCTAGGACCACAACGATGAATGCGCCAACAACATGCCAACGGGAAAAGAGATCACTCTGTCGGTTTGAGCTCTTCTTGATGCAAGGAATATGGCGCCGTGTATACAGTGACACCGACGCTGCAATCAAAATAGTTGATAATAAATAGTGGCTAGCTACTGCAAAGGGATTTAAGTTAGTTAAGACCGTTACTCCACCTAAAACTCCTTGAGCAAAAATTCCTAAAAACTGGCCGCCTGCAAGTATGCGCAGATCCCGGCGCCCAGATTTTAAAACCGCTATCAATGTAATTAGGGCAGACAGTACAAGTATGAAAGTTAGGAGACGGTTGCCGAACTCGATCCAGGCGTGAAGCTGACCTTCGGCCTGGTTAGGAACTGGGGTGTATGAGCCAGGAACGCACTCGGGCCAGGTGGGACAGCCAAGGCCCGAACTGGTAAGGCGAACGGCCCCGCCGGTGACCACAATCGCCGACTGCGAAAAAAGGAGAAATGCCGATGCTGGAGAGAGGGCCCGCCGGGCGAAATCTGCGGATTTACTCATGGCCTAACCCTATTGCCCAGCTTGGCCTCGGCGTTGGAGTGGCTAATGGTGTCGAATTACGACACAATAGTGTTGTGAAATTAGCTGAAGCATCTGTCCCCAAGAGCGATGATCGGCGTACCCGCGATCTCCTTGCGCGATCGATTCTTGAGAACGGTCCATCGAGTGTTGCCACTCTGGCCACGCGATTAGCGTTAACTCCAGCTGGAATCCGGCGTCACTTAGACCTACTTGTTGCAGATGGCGTACTTCTGGCACGTCAACCACATCCAGCTCTTGTGCGTGGGCGCGGACGTCCTTCAAAAGTATTTCTTATGTCAGATGCCGGACGTGAAAAATTTGAACACTCATATGATGATTTAGCTGTTTCTGCCCTGAAGTTTATGTCGGCGCAGTTGGGGGAGCATCTCGTGCAATCTTTTGCAGACTCTCGCGCCGAAGAAATCGAACGTAAAGCTGCACCACTTCTGGCTAAGAGTTCTAAAAAAACACAGGCTTTGGCAGAGTTTTTGACTGAAGAAGGTTATGCCGCAAGCATCGAACCTCGTCCAATGGGTGAAGAGCTTTGTCAGCATCACTGTCCCATCGCCCACGTTGCAACAGAGTTTCCACAACTATGCGAGGCCGAAACAGAGGCGCTCTCGCGTTTACTTGGCACTCATGTGCAACGGCTTGCAACTATCGCTCATGGCGATGGCGTCTGTACAACTTTTATTCCAACACCACAAAAAAATAATAGCAAAGGAAAGGTACGTGCATGACTATCGCACATCCAGAACTCGAAGGCCTCGGAAACTACGAATACGGCTGGTCAGATAAGAGTGAGGTCGGGACCAATGCTCGACGTGGCATTAATGAAGATGTCGTTCGTGACATCTCAGAGAAGAAGTCTGAGCCGCAGTGGATGCTCGACCTTCGCTTAAAAGGTCTTGCACTCTTTGAAAAGAAGCCCATGCCTAATTGGGGATCAGATCTTTCTGGAATTTTCTTTGACACAATTAAGTACTTTGTGCGCTCTACCGAGAAGCAGGCAGCCACGTGGGATGACCTACCAGAGGAGATCAAAAATACTTATGATCGCCTTGGAATTCCTGAGGCTGAAAAACAGCGTCTGGTCTCTGGAGTTGCAGCTCAGTACGAATCCGAAGTTGTTTATCACTCAATCCGTGAGGATCTAGCGGCGCAGGGCGTAATCTTTTTAGATACTGATACTGCTCTTAAAGAGCATCCAGAGCTCTTCAAAGAGTATTTCGCAACGGTTATCCCAGTTGGCGATAATAAGTTTGCAGCCCTGAATACATCGGTATGGTCGGGTGGTTCATTTATCTATGTACCGAAGGGTGTTCACGTAGATATTCCTTTACAGGCCTATTTCCGCATCAATACTGAGAACATGGGTCAGTTCGAGCGGACATTGATTATTGCCGACGAAGATTCATATATTCACTACGTAGAAGGCTGTACTGCCCCAATCTACAAATCAGATTCATTGCACTCAGCCGTTGTGGAAATCATTGTTAAAAAGGGTGCTCGTGTGCGCTACACAACGATTCAGAACTGGTCTAACAATGTTTACAACTTGGTTACTAAGCGCGCAACCTGCGCTGAAGGTGCAACTATGGAGTGGGTCGATGGCAACATTGGATCCAAAGTCACCATGAAATATCCGGCAATATTTCTGATGGGTCCACATGCAAAGGGCGAGACTCTTTCACTTGCATTTGCAGGTGAGGGTCAGCATCAAGACTCTGGCGCAAAGATGGTTCATGCTGCGCCGTACACATCATCATCAGTCATATCTAAATCGGTTGCGCGTAACGGAGGCCGTACCTCTTACCGCGGCCTTGTCCAAGTGCAAGAAGGAGCGCACCACTCTAAGAGCACAGTCAAATGTGATGCCCTTTTGGTTGATACAATCTCTCGCTCAGATACCTACCCATATGTTGATATCCGTGAAGACGATGTATCAATGGGTCACGAAGCCACAGTCTCCAAAATCAGTGATGATCAACTCTTTTATTTAATGTCACGTGGTTTAACCGAGGACGAGGCGATGGCCATGATCGTGCGCGGATTTATCGAACCAATCGCGCGCGAACTACCGATGGAGTACGCACTCGAGCTCAACCGCCTCATTGAACTTCAAATGGAAGGCGCAGTTGGTTAATGTCACTTCTTGCAACTAACTATTTAACACCCACTGGTCGCGAAGAGGCATGGCGCTTTACGCCTCTTAAACGTATGCGTGGTCTACATGATGGCGCGGCCGTTATTGGCGATCGCGCCTCTTTAATTTCAACACACGTACTACCTGCAGGAGTGACTTTCGTGAGAGAGAGTCTTGAGCCACTTGCTGAAAGTGACGATGTCATCATCGAACGTGTGCGCGGTTTTTCAAGCAACGTTGCTCACTTATCAATTACTGCTAACACTGAAGTCGGTCAACCAATCTTTCTTGGCCGTAGCAAAGGTGCCTTGGATACTGCCGAGCTTTCCAGAGTTCGCATCTCTTTAGGAAACCATGCCACTGCAACAGTTGTTATTGAAAATACAGGGGATACAGTTTTAGCCGAAGATCTAGAGATCTCTTTAGCGCCCGGTTCATCCCTTACATTCATCACGCTTCAAGAGTTTGAATCCCAGAGCGTCTATGCCGCACGTCACCACGCTGTTATCGACAAAGATGCCCGCTATAAATCAATCACAGTTACTGTCGGTGGAGATGTAGTACGAATTCTTCCTACGGTCGAATTCATCGCACCTGGTGGTTCTGCCGAACTTCTCGGCGTCTACTTTGCTACTGCTGGACAGTTCTTCGAGCATCGCATGCATGTTGATCACGCAGTTCCACATGCAAAATCACGAGTGAACTTCAAAGGTGCTCTATCAGGACGTGATGCACATACTGTCTGGATTGGTGATGTCTTGATTCGTGCAGTTGCCGAAGGAACTGATACCTACGAGCTCAATCGCAACTTACTTCTTAGTGATGGTGCACGTGCTGATTCAGTTCCTAACCTAGAGATTGAAACCGGTGAGATTGTAGGAGCAGGTCACGCTAGTACGACTGGGCGCTTTGATGATGAGCAACTCTTCTACTTAATGTCACGTGGTATTACCTTAGAAAATGCTCGCCGACTTGTTGTCCGTGGATTTTTTAATGAGATCGTTACGGAGATAGGAATCGAATTGATTCAAGAGCGCTTAATGGATCGCATAGACGGCGAACTTGCAAAGGCAGGTGCCTAAATGTCAGATCTTCTATTCGATCAACTTGAATCAGGTAAGCCTGTCAAGCTTGAAAAGGCTGGAAAAACTATCTGTGTCACACGTGTTGGAGACGAAGTCTTTGCAATCGATGACACATGTACTCATTCGGAGGCATCACTTTCAGAGGGTGATGTGACTGATTTCAAAATTGAGTGTTGGCTACATGGTGCCGAGTTTGATCTTCGCACAGGTGAGGCCATCACACTTCCAGCAAATATTGCACTCGAAACATACCCAGTAAAAGTTGAAGCTAACCGCGTCACAGTAGAGATTTAATAGAGAAGAGAGAGAAATATGAGTACATTAGAAATACGTAACCTGCAGGTCTCGGTCAACACTGATGCTGGCGCCGTTGAAATTCTCAAAGGTGTAGATCTAACGATCACATCCGGTGAGACACATGCCATCATGGGACCAAATGGCTCTGGCAAGTCAACACTTGCTTATTCAATCGCCGGCCATCCTAAATACACCATCGTTGGCGGTTCGGTCACACTCGATGGTGCTGATGTTTTAGATATGACTGTAGATGAACGAGCCAAAGCTGGTTTGTTTTTAGCAATGCAGTATCCAGTTGAAGTCCCCGGAGTATCGGTGTCAAACTTTTTGCGCACAGCAGCTACAGCACTTCGTGGCGAGGCTCCGAAACTTCGCACATGGGTAGGAGAGGTAAAGGAGGCGATGGAGGCACTCAATATGGATCCAGCCTTTGCATCTCGTAACGTTAATGAGGGTTTTTCCGGTGGTGAAAAAAAGCGCCATGAGATTATGCAGCTTGAACTATTGAAGCCCAAGATCGCAATTCTCGATGAGACCGACTCAGGCTTAGACGTCGATGCTCTTCGAATTGTCTCTGAGGGTGTTAACCGCGCTAAAGAGAACAATAATTTGGGAGTGGTCTTAATTACTCACTACACACGTATTCTTAAATACATAAAACCTGATTTTGTTCACGTCTTTGCAAATGGACGTATCGTTGAAGAAGGCGGGCCGGATTTAGCTGACAAGCTAGAGGCAAATGGTTACGCAGATTATGTAAGCAAGTAAAAAAACATGTCTTTCAGCGCGGCACAGATACGTAAAGATTTCCCAATCTTTGAACGTACCGTCCGTGAGGGAAAAAGGTTGGTTTATCTAGATAGTGGGGCTACAAGCCAGAAACCACTCGCAGTCATTAAGGCTGAAAGTGATTTCTACAGGTTGCATAATGCAGCTGCACACCGCGGTGCTCATCAATTAGCCGAAGAGGCCACCGATGCCTATGAAGCGGCGCGTGAAATCGTAGCCACTTTCTTAGGCGCACCAGGTGGGGCCGATGAGATTATCTTTACTAAAAGTGCTACAGAGTCCTTAAATCTCTTGGCATATGCCATCGGTAACGCCCCAGCAGGAAACCGCTTTGCACTAGATGCCGGTGATCGCATAGTTGTTACTGAGATGGAGCACCACGCAAATTTAATACCTTGGCAACAGTTAGGCGCGCGCACTGGTGCCGAGCTTGCATGGTTTAGCCTTACCCCAGATAGTCGATTAGATTTATCTTCTATCAACGATGTTATTACTTCCAACACAAAAATTGTCTCGGTAACACATCAATCAAACGTACTTGGAACCATCAATCCGCTTACTGCAATCGTTGCCCGAGCACATGAAGTCGGCGCAGTTGTAATTTTGGATGCCTGCCAATCTGTTCCGCATATGGCTATCGATGTAAAGGAACTCGGAGTTGATTTCCTAGCCTTCTCAGGTCACAAAGCACTTGGCCCAACAGGAATAGGGGTTCTGTGGGGCCACATGGATTTATTAAATGAACTGCCACCCTTCTTATTCGGTGGTTCAATGATTGATAACGTAACAATGACGACTGCAACATGGGCGCCAGTTCCGGCCAAGTTTGAGGCTGGAGTGCCAAACATGGCACAGGCTGTTGGACTAGGCGCTGCTCTTAACTATTTGACTGATCTTGGCATGGATAATGTGCATGCACATGAAAGCGCTTTAACTGGATATCTTCTTACAAAGCTGAATGAAATAGCCGATCTACGAATCGTTGGACCAACTACTAACGTTGCAAGGGGAGCCGCGCTCTCATTTACGGTAGCCGATATCCATCCACACGATCTCGGTCAATTCCTTGATAGTCAAGGCGTTGCTGTTCGAACTGGACATCACTGTGCTTGGCCTTTAGCCAAAAGTATGGGAGTTCCTGCCAGTACACGTGCATCCCTCTATCTCTATAACGATGAAAACGATTGTGATGCTCTCGTTGAGGGCATTCTTGGTGCACAGAAATACTTTGGGAGATTTTAAATGGAGTTGGATTCGCTGTATCAAGAGGTCATCCTCGATCACTACAAGCACCCCCAACATAAAGGGTTGAGTCCTTCTTATAGTGCCCAGGTCTCTCATGTGAATACCAGTTGTGGTGATGAGATTACGCTCAACATCAACCTTGAAGGCGATCTGATCAGTGAGCTCACATGGGATGGCCAAGGTTGCTCGATTTCACAGGCAAGTGTGTCAATGATGACTGATTTATTGACAGGCAAGAGCCTAGAACAAGCGGCGGTGATCGTGAAGAGTTTTTCGGAGCTCATGGCCAGTAAGGGCACATCAGTAGGAGACCCACTCGTGCTAGAGGATGCAGTTGTTTTTGCTGGTGTTTCAAAGTTTCCAGGACGTGTAAAATGTTCACTACTTGGATGGATGGCATTTAAAGATGCTGCAATTCAAGCACAAGCTAAGGGTTAGGGAGAGCGATGACAACCAGCGTAGATGATGTAACAGAGGCGATGAAAGATGTCGTTGACCCCGAACTCGGTATCAACGTTGTAGATCTTGGTTTGATCTACGATGTCATGGTCGATGAGGCAAATATTGCAATACTTAATATGACTTTGACTTCGGCCGCATGCCCGTTACAAGATGTTATTGAAGACCAGACACGTCAAGCACTTGCTGGAATGACCACTGATGTCAAGATTAACTGGGTCTGGATGCCACCGTGGGGGCCAGATAAAATCTCTGATGATGGTCGTGATCAACTGCGGGCGTTGGGATTTACGGTTTAACACATAACTGCCTAAGGTAGAGCCATGTCGATGCACGCCATCTGGATGACTCATAGATCTATGACGGCCGATCCATCGGTCAAAGAGCAAAAACTAAAAGCCGGCACCGTTAAGCGCATTTTTACCTTCGCCAAGCCTTATCGCACAAGCATAATTATTTTTCTCATAACAGTTGTCATCGATGCAGCCCTTGTTGTGACCACACCGTTGTTATTGCTACGTCTGATTGATGATGGAGTGATTCCAAAAAATGGTGCATTGGTTACACAATTGGCTCTTTTCGTTGGCCTGATAGCTATCGCTGATGCAGGTATGAGTATGCTCGGCCGTTATTTCTCATCACGCATTGGTGAAGGTCTTATCTACGATCTGCGCTCTTTAGTCTTTGCACATGTGCAACGTCAATCCATAGCTTTCTTTACTCGTACCCAAACGGGGGCGCTCATATCACGTATAAACTCGGATGTAATGGGTGCACAACAAGCATTTACTGCAACTCTGTCAGGGGTGCTCAGCAATGTTGTATCACTTGTCTTAGTGGGTGTAACCATGATGATTTTGTCATGGCAGATCACGATCTTTTCACTCTTGTTACTTCCGCTTTTTCTGATTCCCACGAAATGGGTCGGAGGAAAACTACAGTCGTTAACCCGCGAATCTTTCAATGTCAACGCCGAAATGTCGAGCACAATGACTGAGCGATTCAATGTATCAGGAGCGATGTTAGTAGCACTCTACGGGCAGCCAGATCGCGAACAAGAGTTTTTTCGTTCACGGGCCAGACGCGTTGCAGATATTGGCATTAAAAGTGCAATGCTCAATCGCTTATTCTTTATAGCTTTAACAAGTGTGGCAGCGATTGCCACAGCCTTTGCCTATGGAATCGGTGGTCACTTAGCTATAAAAGGGGGAGTAACTGTAGGTACCTTGCTTGCAATTACAGCGCTACTGGCACGCCTATACGGACCGCTGACTGCGCTTTCCAATGTTCGTATAGATGTTATGACCTCATTAGTCTCCTTTGAAAGAGTATTTGAAGTTTTAGATTTAGAGCCTATGGTTAAAAACCGTGAAGGTGCAGTCGCATATCACGCTAAGAACCCGCGTATTGAGTTTAAATCCGTTGGTTTTGCTTATCCTCGGGCCAATGAGATATCACTTGCCTCCCTTGAATCGGCAGCTAAACCCGAAACTGTTGAGAGCGGTGAGGTCCTAAAGAATCTCTCCTTCGTTGCAGAGCCTGGAACGTTAACAGCGCTCGTTGGCCCATCGGGTGCTGGCAAAACTACAATTAGTGCATTGATTCCACGGCTCTATGACGTAACTAGCGGTTCAATCACAATCGATTCCCACGATATTCGAGATTTAACAATCGAGTCATTGCGTTCCTCTATCGGTGTCGTAATGCAAGATGCCCACCTCTTTCACGAGACTATCGCTGAAAATCTGCGCTATGCAAAGGTTGACGCCACGCAGGCTGAGATGAAGTCAGCATGTGAAGCGGCACAGATTTGGAGGCTCATTGAATCACTTCCTAATGGCTTAGAGACCATGGTAGGAGAGCGAGGACATCGCTTATCGGGTGGAGAGAAACAACGCCTTGCAATCGCACGTCTACTTCTTAAATCTCCGGCAGTAGTAATTCTCGATGAGGCAACTGCGCATTTAGATTCAGAGAATGAGTCTCTTGTTCATACAGCCCTTGAAAATGCTTTTAAGGGACGGACAAGTATCGTTATTGCACATCGCTTAAGTACTGTGCGAGATGCAGATCAGATTCTCGTTCTGGACAATGGTTCGATAGTTGAGCGTGGAAAGCATGAAGAGCTCGTGGCTCTAGGTGGTCTATATGCCGATTTGTACAATCGTCAAGACTTAACGGGTGCGTCTAATTAAAATTCGGCCATAGATAACCAGGCCGGCAAAAAATAGCCATTGCAAGGCATATGCCATGTGTGGGCCATCGCTTAACTCTGGTAGCTGTGAGGCGACTTCAGGTGTCAGTGATGGTTCAGAGCCGCTGAGTAAATCAAGATAGAAATCCTCAGTTTCTAATCGCGACTGTGCGTTAAGTTCGGCAACTAATCCTTTACCACTTGCAGGAAGTGCGAAGAATGAACCACGCGGAAGAGAGGAGTCCAAGCGCAGACGACCAGTTATCTCTACAACTCCCGAAGGGGTTCTTCTTACTGCAGGGGGAGTGGTCACGGTGATACCTGCCTTAACCCATCCCCGGTCAACCCAAAATCTCTTGTTATCACTTGAAGTGAAAATTGTTAAAACGTCAAAGCCATAGACACCTTCGGAATATCTATTGCGCAGCAAAATTTCTTCGCTTTCATTGAATTCTCCGGTAGTGCTCACGCTCTGCCACTCATACCGCTGCGGTGCTTTATCAACAGTTGAAAGTGGTTGGACATCAAAACCGATATGGGTTTCAATTGAAGTATTACGTGCATGTCGATCAACACCACGGTGATACTGCCACTGAGCGGCCCATAAACACAGGACGATAAGAGCCAGGGCTACTAGTGATTTAAAGATCGCCCACGGCTCGCGTTGCATAGGCCTACTTTAGTTTATGAAATCGCTCGCGGATACTCATCCTGAACATTTGCCCCAGGTGTGAAAGTCTCCCGGCCCGCGTTTGCAATGACAACAGCGAAGTATGGGAGTGTGACTGCACCCAATAAGGCGACCCAGCGATAGGGGCTAGGTAATATAACTGTCAAAATAAAGCAGGCGGTGCGAATCATCATCGAAATAAAGTACCGCTTCTGACGGCCCGCTTGATCGGCACTTAACGCTTTAGGAGCGCTAGTGATATCGAAGATTTCCTTCTCATCGGCCATACCAGCAAGCCTATTACTCGACATCAATGAGTGCATCTTTTGAATACCTCGCAGTAGCCAGTAGATTTGCTCACATGAGTTCACTCGCCTTAGTCACAGGTGGCAATCGTGGAATTGGTTTAGCTATTGCTCGTGCGCTCAAAACCGCCGGCCACGATGTCATAGTCACTTATCGCTCAGGTTCTGCCCCTGCTGAATTTAAAGCGGTAGTGATGGATGTTACTTCTACCGAAAGCGTTGATGCAGCCTTTGATTCAATCGAAGCGCAATGGGGCCTACCAGAGATCATTGTTGCCAATGCCGGTATGACTAAGGATGGTCTTGTCATGCGAATGAGTGATGAGGATTTCGAAAATGTTGTTAACGCGAATCTTACGGGTGCATTTCGTGTGGCACGTCGAGCAACTAAGGGGTTATTAAAGTTAAAGCGTGGACGGTTAATATTTATAGGCTCAGTTGTAGGCGCAGCTGGTTCGGCTGGACAGGTTAACTACGCTGCAAGTAAATCAGGCTTAGTTGGAATGGCTCGATCATTTGCCCGAGAGATTGGTAGCCGCGGAATCACCTCCAATGTCATTGCACCGGGATTTGTTGAAACTGATATGACCTCATCACTTGATGAGAAGAGACGCAACGAGATTGCAGCATCGGTTCCGCTGGGGCGTTTTTGTAGTGCTCAAGAGATTGCAGATGTCGTTGCATTTATTGCATCACCACAAGCTAGCTATATAACTGGGGCGGTGATCCCTGTTGATGGCGGATTAGGTATGGGACACTAAATGGGAATTTTGGATGGCAAGAAGATACTTGTTACGGGCGTGCTCACCGATGCATCAATCGCATTTCATATTGCGCGCATTGCTCAAGAGCAGGGCGCAGATGTCATCCTCTCTTCATACGGTCGTGTTCTCTCGTTAACAACTCGTATTGCAGGTCGTCTACCAAAACCTGCACCCATAGTGCAGTTGGATGTCACGAATACCGAAGATCTCGATGCTCTTGAATCTCGCGTGCGAGAATACTTTCCTAACGGTTTAGATGGTGTCGTTCACTCCATCGGCTTTGCGCCAGAGGCGGCTCTTGGCGGAAACTTTCTCAATACATCGTGGGAGGATGTCTCTACCGCTCTGCACGTCTCGGCCTATTCGCTCAAGGCGCTGACAATGGCGGCGCGCCCACTGTTTAATGGTGGAGGTTCAGTTGTTGGTTTAGATTTCGATGCAGCCGTTGCCTGGCCAAAGTATGACTGGATGGGTGTGGCCAAGGCGGCCCTTGAATCTACATCGCGTTATTTAGCTCGTGATCTAGGTGCTGAAAATATCCGAGTTAATTTAATTGCAGCAGGACCAATCCGTACGATGGCCGCAAAATCGATTCCAGGATTTGATGAGTTTGAGAAAGTATGGAACGAGCGATCACCTTTAGCCTGGGATGTCACCGATCCAGTTCCAGCTGCCCAGGCTGCGGTCGCCCTGCTCTCAGACTGGTTCCCTAAAACTACGGCTGAGATCATCCATGTCGATGGTGGCCTACATGCGATGGGCGCCTGAAAAACACGCGATTTCCTAGATTAGCTCGGCTCGGGTAGCCTTGCTCACAGACCAGTGGCCTAACAGCTCACTGCAAGAGGAGTTACCGCTCCCACCTACATCGCCATTAGCGCGATCTGGTTCGTCGGATTCAGGGATTTACCTCCCTTTCTCCTTGCGGTTTTCTTTGAGCAGGCGCTGTAACACCAAAAGCGTTTGACTAAACCGAGGGAGCACACAGTCAGCACTGAACCACGCATTAATGATCGAATTCACACACCCCAAATTCGTTTGATCGGACATACCGGTGAACAAGTTGGAGTAGTCGATATCGATACCGCGTTAAAGATGGCAGATGAGGTAGGTCTCGACTTAGTCGAAATCGCAGCAGAGGCTAATCCACCCGTATGCAAGATTATGGACTTCGGAAAATATAAGTACGAAGTTGCACAAAAGGCTCGGGAGGCGCGACAGAACCAGACCCACATTGTGGTGAAGGAAGTGCGTTTAACACCAAAGATCGAAAGCCATGATTACGAAACAAAGCGTAATCAAGTTGAGAAGTTTCTCAAGGGCGGCGACAAGGTGAAGGTGACGATGAAGTTCCGTGGGCGTGAGCAAACGAGGCCAGAGCTTGGATACAAAATGCTACAACGTCTGGCAACAGATATTGCAGAGTTTGGATTCATAGAGTTCGCCCCTAAACAAGAGGGACGAAACATGACGATGGTTATTGGACCGACGAA
>CAFBQE010000006.1_pt1 | contig 27439 bp, 27 predicted proteins | sample 7269911 | NCBI WGS metagenome assembly CAFBQE01 (sample SAMEA6814173, study PRJEB35770) | uncultured Actinomycetes bacterium | biome: Freshwater; feature: Freshwater reservoir; material: water | place: Czech Republic | collected 2016-11-09 | depth 30m m
CATGCTCGATTCGTACTTTAAAATCTCTGAACGTGGCTCAACCGTAGGGCGTGAAGTACGTGGCGGAGTCGTCACATTCTTTACGATGGCATACATCGTTGCACTCAATCCACTCATCATCGGTCTTTCAAAGGATGGCGATGGAAAGTTCCTCGGCGGCGGAGACGCTCCAAATCTGGCAGCTGTAGCGGCTATGACAGCATTGGTCGCTGGCGTCTTAACAATACTCATGGGCGTAGTTGGAAATTATCCACTGGCTCTTGCGACAGGCCTTGGCCTGAACACATTTGTAGCTGTTGGTATCGCCTCGAAGATGTCATGGGCAGATGCAATGGGCTTAGTTGTTATTGAAGGCATCATTATCACCGTTCTCGTTTTGACAGGCTTTAGAACCGCTGTGTTTAGGGCCGTACCTGCACAGTTAAAGATTGCGGTCTCAGTTGGTATCGGACTATTCATTGCACTTATTGGTCTAGTCGATGCAGGCTTTGTTCGTAAAACCGGTTCAGGTCCTGTACCTGTAACTCTTGGCGATAACGGAACCCTTGTTGGATGGCCGATAGTTGTCTTCGCCTGTGGACTCGCATTAATGATTATCTTGATGGTTAAGAAAGTCAAGGGAGCCCTCCTGATTGGTATCGCTTCAGCTACAGTCTTTGCAATTGTTATCGAATCTGCATTAAAGATCGGACCTGGATTTAACGGTGCAACAGGTGCTGTTAATCCAAAAGGTTGGGGACTCAATGTTCCAGCAGTTCCTAGCACTGTTGTAGCTACACCTGATTTTAGTCTCTTTGGAAACTTCAACCTCTTGGGATCATTTGATCGCATCCCATTGATTGCCGCGATTCTCTTCATCTTTACACTACTTCTCTCTGACTTCTTTGACACTGTTGGTACTGTTACCGCCATCGGTCACGAAGCTGGACTTGTTGATAAAGATGGAAACATTCCAAATAACGATCGCATACTTCTTGTCGACTCATTAGCTGCAGTTGCAGGTGGTGCCGGTAGCATCTCCTCAAACACCAGCTACATTGAATCTGCAGCAGGAGTTGGCGAAGGCGCGCGAACTGGCCTCGCCTCAGTTGTAACTGGAGTTCTGTTCCTCCTTACAACCTTCTTTGCACCATTGGTGGCCGTAATCCCTTACGAGGCAGCAACTCCTGCCCTCGTAATCGTTGGCTTCCTCATGATGACTCAAATCAAGCATATTGATTGGGCTGATTACGGAATAGCAATTCCTGCATTCCTTACAATCATTCTGATGCCATTTACTTACAATATCTCCGTAGGTATCGGCGCTGGCTTTATCACTCACGTGGGAATTCGTTTAGTGCAAGGTCGTCGCAAAGAGCTCCATCCTTTGCTACAACTTGTTGCTGTACTCTTCCTCGTGTACTTCCTAATGTCGCCAATTAGTACCTGGATTAGCTAGCTAATTTAACAAAGATACTAAGGGCCCTACAGATTCTGTGGGGCTCTTAGTATTTCTACCACCGTATTACTGGCAAGCCAATCGACTCTAAAAGCTGATTTGTTTGAGAGAAGGGTTTGGATCCAAAAAAACCGCGATAGGACGATAAAGGGCTGGGATGAGCTGATGTAATTGTGAGCCCAGGATCAAAGAGGTGTGTTAATTCTTGTGCGTTTTTCCCCCAGAGAACAGCCACAACAGGCCTTTGTCCAAGGGTTTTGGCGATCTCATTGGTTATCTCTTGCCACCCCAGTAAGGCATGTTTGAGTGAGCAGCCAGATTGAGTTGTGAGAATTCGATTCAGAAGGAGTACTCCCTGCTCGGCCCAGCGTGAGAGATCACCATTTGCACTCATGGGAATACCTACATCACTCTCTAACTCCATAAAGATATTGCGCAGTGAGGCCGGCAATGGATTGATATCACTAGAGACTGAGAAGGCCAAGCCATGTGCATGTCCCGGTGCCGGATATGGATCTTGGCCAATAATTACAACCCGGATAGATTCGATAGAAACGCTCAAAGCACGCATAACATTTCTATATTCTGGTGCTAAATCAGAGCTCTGCAACTTAGAATCGATTAAATCAATCTGGCTTCGTAGTTCACTCAGCGCCTCTTTCCAGTCGGGGTGTAACTGGTCAAACAAGCTCACACTACTTCCAAGCTCTAGCGAAGAACCGTCCTGAAACCCAACTTACCTCGATAGGAGTATCGAAAATTGCTGAAACATGTTCACTAGTAATCACTTGATCCACCGGACCCGACACTGCAATAAGACCGTTTTTTAGAAGTAGCGCATGTGTTGTGCCAACTGGAATCTCTTCTATGTGATGAGTTACTAGAACCGTAGCCGGTGCGGTGGGATCGGCTGAGAAATCAGCGAACCTGCGTAGTAAATCCTCTCTGCCTCCAACATCTAAACCACCTGCCGGTTCATCAAGTAGCAAAAGTTCTGGATCAGTCATTAGTGCACGAGCGATTTGTACACGTTTGCGTTCGCCTTCGCTCAATGTCGAATAAAAACGATCACCTAATTCGCGTACTCCGAATGTAGTGAGTAAAGCTATGGCACGTGATTCATCCCAGAGATCATAAACTTCATTCCAGCGACCTAGGACTGCATACGCGGCAGTTAATACAACATCACGAACTTTCTCATCTCCAGGAATATCCTCTGCAACGATAGTTCCACAAAGCCCGATACGCGTTCGTAGCTCGAAAAGATCTACCTCTCCCATAGTTTTGTCTAAAATTTTTACAGTGCCAGTTGTTGGAAATATCTTCGTGGCAAGGATTTGTAGTAACGTTGATTTGCCAGCCCCATTTGGTCCAAGAACTACCCAACGCTCCCCCGTATGCACCGTGAAGTTAATTGGTCCAAGAATAGTTTTCTCGCCACGGCGAACCGAGATATCGGCGACTTCTAAGACAGTGTTGCTACTCATAGAGCGAAAAGATACTGCGTAAATCTGCTAAGAGTGCTCTTTATGGCCGCTGACGCTACGTGATTCGCGATAAACTCGGCCCTCTTATGGCATCTGTAATCGAAAATGAGCAGTTCACTGGCCTCATTCTACTCAGCGGCGTCGATAGACCAGGGATCACTGAAGCGCTCTTTAATACCTTAGCTCCATTTTCAATAACGATCCTAGATATCGAACAGGTCATCATTAGCGATCGCCTGATTCTCACAGTTCTTATCGCCCTCAACCCAGCTCATGAAAAGGCACTCGAGGATGATCTCCTAGAGTGCGCAGTAGGCCTAGATGTCGATATTGCTACTCTATTTGCAAAGACCAATAAGTCGAGCATCGCTAACAAAGAAGGCCTGCTGCACGTTGTGATTTTAAGTAGCAAACTGATTCCACAAGCGGTCGCTGCAGTTGCTGGTGCGATCGCTGCTTCTGGCGCCAATATCGAACGTGTCTCTCGCACAGCATCTACGCCAGTGATTGCAATCGAGTTCGTAGTCTCTGGAGTTAGCCAACAGATTTTATCCAGTGCTCTTGCACTTATAGCTACTGCGCAGGCAGTTGACATTGCAGTACAACCTGGTGGACACATGCGATTTGCGAAGAAGTTAGTCCAGCTAGATGTTGATTCAACTTTGATTACGCAAGAGGTAATCGAACTCCTGGCAGCTAAAGCTGGTGTTGGTGAAGAAGTGAGAAGCATTACCGAATCTGCGATGCGAGGTGAGATCGATTTCGAGCAATCCCTACGGGCCCGAGTACATCTGCTTAAGGGAGTTCCAGAGTCAGTTATCGCAGAAGTTCAGGCAGAGATTGTTCTGACACCAGGTGCTCGAACCCTCATCAAGACATTGCAACGTTTAGGCCATACCGTCTCAGTTGTTTCAGGGGGATTTATTCAAGTTATCGCTCCTCTGATCGCAGAGCTAGGTATTACGCACTTTCGGGCTAACACACTAGGTATTAACAATGGAGTGCTAACAGGTGAGGTTGAAGGTCCAGTCATTGATCGCGCCGCTAAAGCCATCGCACTATGTGAATTTGCAGAACTTGAATCGATTTCGATGGCTCAAACTGTAGCAATAGGTGATGGGGCAAATGATTTGGACATGATCGCAGCAGCTGGCCTAGGTATCGCATTTAATGCAAAGCCAGTAGTCAAAGCCGCGGCCGATAGTAGTGTGAGCGCTCCGTATCTAGACTCTGTTCTATACCTGCTCGGGATTCCACGCGATGCTATTGAAGAGGATTAGTTCTTACAATCTGCAGGCGTGGATATCAGTCACGAGAATCCCACGCGCACCAACGCTCCATAGCTCATCCATCACTCGGTTGGTGTCTTTGCGCAAAACCATTGCTCGTACCGCGACCCAATCCATCTTCTGGAGAGGTGAAATCGTAGGTGACTCTAAGCCCGGTGTTATTGCACAGGCGGCCTCGACGTTTACCTTTTCTATATCGTAATCAAGCAAAACATATCTGCGGGCAGTGACAACTCCCTGCAAGCGACGGATGAGAATCTCCAATTCACCTGGAATATCAAAGCCTTTGCGGGCGATAACGATCGCCTCACTTGTCAAAATTGGATCACCGAATATCTTTAAACCAGCTTGGCGCAACGTATTGCCTGTACTCACAACATCGGCGATGAGATCGGCTACACCCAGACGCACACTGCTCTCCACCGCACCATCTAAACGAACAACGTCGGCCGATATTTTCAGCGAATTCAGATAAGCACCGACTAAGCCTGGATATGCAGTGGCCACACGTTTTCCCGAAACATCGCTCACATTCCAGTCGCGCTCGACAGGAGCTGCGAATCGGAAAGTTGAAGCGCCAAAATCAAGCGAAATCAGCTCGCTAGCGGGAGCCCCAGAATCTATGAGCAAATCTCGGCCAGTAATTCCTGCTTCAAGTTCGCCAGAACCAACATAGATAGCGATATCGCGTGGACGTAGATAATAGAACTCGACGTCATTCTCGTTATCGATCAGAATTAAATCACGGCTGTCAGTACGCTGCTTATACCCGGCTTCGCTTAATATCGCTATCGATGCATCGGCAAGAGATCCTTTATTAGGAACAGCGATTCTCAACATTTCCTACTCGATTCTCTTAAAGATACTTGTAAATATCGTCGGGAGTTAATCCGCGCGCTAACATCATTGTCTGCACGCGATAAATTAACTGACTAATCTCCTGGGCTAAAGCATCATTTGATTCGTGCTCGCCGGCTAGCCAAACCTCTCCAGCCTCTTCCAAAATCTTCTTTCCAATCTCATGAACCCCGGCATCCACCGAGGCCACTGTCCCTGAGCCCTCTGGGCGTTTAACTAGCGTTTGAGCAAGTTCGGCCCAGAGAGCATCAAAGGATTTCATGGCGTTAACTTTACTATGAAGCTACAACTACCGGCCGACTATTAGCTTCACGGGCTGAAATGCGCAGCCAAGAGATGAAGCCCCACAGAACGAATGGAAGGTAGATCGCATATAACGTGCCTGTTGGGTAGTACCCATTTTTAAATGCAAATGGGACTCCAACCAAGTCGACAGCGACCCAAACTAGCCAGAACTCAACATAACCCCGACTCATGCCATAGGTAGCCAACGCCGTCCCGGTAAAAATCCAAGTATCTACGAGGAGCCATGTTCCGCTTTCGCCCAAAGCTTTGAAGATCTGCATCGAAAGAGCGTAAAAAATGATAATCGTGGGTAGAAGTATCAGCCTCTCGCGTGATGTTGTCCATCGTGGTGAAACTGGAGGTTGCGCACTTCCATTATTGCGACGATGGTGTGACCAACGAATCCAGCCATAAACACTGACAATAATCAGCAGTAAGTTGCGACTAGCCTGGCCATAGAAATTGGCTGAAGGTTGATCGGCATAAACAAAGACAGCACCTAGAAATACGGTGAAGAGAAGCCCATCTCCCAGTATCCCCACCGGCCATGCCGATACCTTGCGACGCATACCCAAAATGGCACTTGTTAGACCTAACAGGCCTCCGATAATTTCCCGTACAGCAATGGATTTACTACCGAAGTTGATATTTGTTTCGAAAAGCCAAGTAATGATATTCACAGTTGATCCTTCCTAGGATAAAAAGCTCCAGGAAGCAACAGAACAACTACAGCACACGGTGCCCTGTAGTTGTATGTTCCTTTATCCAGACTTTAACTGTCGGTTTTGGATTTACACCAAATCAACCGATCACTGGATGTGATCGGGTCGCGGACTTTACCGCCGGTTCGGAATTATCACCGACCCCCGGAACAACTTAGGGATTAGTCTGCCACAGAGATAGCTAGATTGCGCAATGAGAGGATCATCGAAGCTGGATCATCGGCTTTAAATACTGCGCTACCGGCGACAAATACATCTGCTCCAGCCTCACTTGCCTGCCCAATTGTCTCTAGCGAGACTCCCCCATCGACCTGTAGCCAGATAGGACGATCTCCAATTATCGCTCGGGTGCGCTTAACTTTTTCCAGAATCTCGTACATAAATTTTTGACCTCCAAAGCCTGGCTCCACTGTCATGATTAAAAACATATCCACCTCGTCGAGACAATCTGCATAGGCCTCAATAGATGTCGCTGGTTTGAGTCCAAGGCCGGCACGTGCACCAGCTTTACGTATTGCTCGAAGAGTCGATGTGATATTCCTTGTTGCTTCGGCATGGATCGTCACGCTGCTACATCCCACCTCAGCATAGGCAGGGGCTATTAGATCAACATCCGCCACCATCAAGTGTGCATCAACTGCAATCGGACACTCTTTAACGATCTGACTCGCGCGCTCAAAATCAAATGTAAAATTTGGGACAAAAACATTATCCATCACATCTAAATGTATGAGATCTGATACGGACGCAATGCGCGAAATCTCACGGCCAAGATTTGTAAGATCTGCATTTAAAATACTGGGGGTAATTCTTATCTCGCGTGCCATGTGACTACCTTAACTTTTCTTTCTCAGAACAGCCAAGTACATAGCATCTGTACCGTGTCGATGTGTCCATAGCGCCATCGCGCAATCCCTAGTCGCATCTACCAATGTATCTGGAAGGTATGGAGCTAGATCAATCAGCTCCATCTGCGGGTAGTGTTTTAGGATGTCATTCACCTGCACAGTGGTTTCAGCTAAATGGGGTGAGCAGGTTGCATAGCCAAGAACGCCACCATCATTAAGTGAGCCAATCGCAGATTTCACGAGCTCTCGTTGCAACTGCGTTAGTTCGCGTAGATCCATTAATGTGCGTCGCCAGCGTACTTCGGGTCGTCGTCGCAATGCACCAAGACCAGTACACGGGGCATCGATCAAAATCGCATCGAAGCTCTCATTGTGTCTTGCTAACTCTCTTCCATCACTTGTCCAGACGCGTGCACCATGTACAACACGCTTAGCAAGTTCGGCACGAGGAGTCGATATTTCATTTGCAGTGAAGGAAACACCGCGTTGAGTGGCAATCGAAGAGAGGAGTGCAGCCTTTCCGCCGGGACCTGCGCAAAGATCGAGCCACGTACTCCCGCTTGCAACAGATGCAAAAACAGTTGCCACTAATTGCGAGCCCTCATCCTGGACGCCAGCTAATCTATGGCGAATTAATTCGAGTGAACCAGGATTACCTTTCCATCTAGCACCTAACTGAGAATACGACGTTGGCTCTGCTCCCAGCGCGATCAGATCATCCTGCGTTGAATATCCAGGCCAGGCCACAAGTGTCGGGCGAGCGGGTATGTTATTGATAGCAAGAGCGGCCTCAACCTGATCCCAGTCTTTTAAAAGATCGTAATATGCCGAGATGATCCATTCTGGGTGCGAGTATTGAATTGACATTCGAACCACTGGATCTTTTATATCTGCTAACGGTGCAAACCAATCATCTATCGATCGTCGAAGCACGCTGCGAAGAAGTGCATTGACAAAACTCGCCTTTGATTCACCAACTCTTTTGCGTGCAACCTCTACCGTCGCAGAAACGGCTGCATGGTCTGGAATGCGCATCTCATGAATCTGATGTACACCAAGTCGCGCCACATCGATGATGCCTGGATCGACTTCGCTCCATGGTCGATCACTAATCTGGGCCAGAATCCAATCGTGTTTACCTTGCATACGTAGAGTTCCATAGACAAGCTCTGTAACGAGATTGCGATCACGCTCTTCGAAGCTGCTAGAGGTCAGAGCTTGAGGCAGAAGAAGATTTGAATATCCCTCATTTCGATTAACCTCAGTGATTAAATCAAAGGCCAATAAACGAGGAGCATCGGGTTTTGGAGATTTAAAGGTATTTCTGCGCGGCTCAACCAAAGTGAGCACCTGGTGATAACCGTGCCCCTCGTGCCCAATCCTCTGCCTTCATCTCTTTTTTCCCGGCCGGGACAACTGACAGTAAAGAAAGAGCGCTCTTATATCCACAGCCCACAACTACATCGCCATCGATAATCGCAATCTCACCAATCGATAGCTCGCCCTGTGAGATCTTGGCGCGCGTGAGTTTAAAGCCAGCACCATCCCATGTACTCCATGCACCAGGTGCTGGATAAAAAGCACGAACCTTGCGCAAGATCTCATCTGCGCTCTGACTCCAATTAATCTCTGCCTCTTTCTTAGAGATCTTAGGAGCAGGTGAGCTGATGCCAACTTGTTTCTGTGGCGGCACACCATTAGCGATAGCAGTGAGTGCCTCTTCAACAACTAACGCTCCCATTTGTGCAAGTGCCTCCATTAACTCACCTGTTCGCCATGTGGGATCGATTGCTAACTGCGCACTGGTGTAGATAGGTCCAGTGTCCATCCCTTTATCAAGTGCAAAAACGGTGACTCCGGTGATCCTTTCACCATTTTCTATCGCCCGTTGCACAGGAGCTGCGCCTCGGTAAGCAGGCAATAGTGAAAAATGCAGATTGAGAAATCCGTGTCGAGGAAGTACGAGAATCTCTTCGGGTAGCAAGATTCCGTATCCGATTGTGATAACACAATCGAGATCCTCAATATGGCCAACCAGATCATGTGGTGATTCTGGGCGTAGAAGGTGAACCCCATTCTCAGTCGCCCATTTAGCAACGGGTGAGGCCGAGATCTCTTGGCCACGACCCGAGGGACGATCGGGCTGTGTGATAACGCAGGCTATTTTATGAGAGGAAGTGGCCAGCCAATTCAGTACTGGTAGCGCAACGCTCGGAGTAGCCGCTACTCCGATGCGCATTATGTGCTCCGTCCAAAAATACTATGTGGTGAAGTTTTTATTGTGATATCTCTTGTTGACTCATTAAACCACTCAGACTCACGAATCTCTTTCATCGCGACTTTACGATCGGCCTTACTCATGCGATCGATAAATAAAATTCCATCTAAGTGGTCGTTCTCATGTTGTAGTGCACGAGCTAGCAACTCCGATCCATCGACTTCGATGGCCTCGCCAAACATGTTAAAGCCACGGGCTACTGCTCGCAAGGATCGAGGCGTTGGATAGGTGAGGTCGGGAAAGGAAAGGCAGCCTTCTTCATCGACTTCGATTTCTCCACTTAAAACTAGAGTTGGATTAATAAGGTGGCCTAATACTTCATCTACATGCCACACAAAGGCTCTCAGTGAGACACCTATCTGAGGAGCTGCTAATCCTGCTCCAGGGGCGTTGAGCATGGTTTCGGTTAAATCGGCGATCAACGTTCGAATCTCTTTATCAAAATCGACAACTAAGGCCGCAGGGGTAATAAGAACCGGGTCACCGAAGTGACGAATCTCCTGCAAACTCATTTGCCAATCCTATCAAAGTGTCACAGTGAATATGGATCAATTCTTATCCTCAGATAATCCCTCTTCGCAATACTGCGCTTGCGGGCCAACTCATGAATAAAGATAGTTAAGGCTTTTGCATCCTGCTGTGGGCAGTACAACACAATCTTTGCCTCTCCCTTCCCGATATCAGTTGGACCAAAAACCTTCACTGATGAGGGTATACGTTCATCGATGATCGCCTTACGAAATCCTGCAGCCAATGAAGTGAAATCTTTAGCGCTACCACTAATAACAAAACTAGAAACGATTGGTGGCAATGGAATCTCCAAACGCTCTCCTAGTTCTCGTCGAATCATCGACCCAGGGTTCCATCTAGCCAACGATGAGACAATCGGATGCACCTCTTCAATGCATAGTAAGACCGCACCCTTTGGATTAATCATCGCAGCAGTTTCAAAGATGAGTTCCCGTGCGCGCTCTTGGGCACGCAAATCTGAGTGTGAAAAAAACTTCAGCCCCTCGAGTACCACGACTGCGGCATATCCCCCATCGACCTGAGGCGCCGCCCCAGGAGTTGCTATCACTATCGCAGATCGACTCTCAATCTTTGCTTTGATGACATCCCCGTAGGAGAGAATAATCGGCACACCTGCAAATGCTCTTGAGATCTCTTCACCCGCTCTCTCAATTCCGCGTCCTGCAACATACTGCTTATTGCGCTGGCACCAGATGCATGACCATTCGGGGAAGCTCGATTGACAGATGGTGCAGGAGGGTGGCGCACACTTAGATGCAATAACCAGACGTCCACCACAACTACACATCGCTAGATTCTTACAGTGAGCACATAGCAGCGCGTTGCCATAGCCCTTTCGTGCAATTATAAATAAGACGGGTCCTTTAGTAAGTGCGCTACGAATATCTGTAAAGATTCGCCCGGGTAAAATTGACCCATCATCAGATGAAAAAGCCTTGACTGCTAATCGATGGGGGTGCGTAATATAGGTCAATTGCTTAGTATCGATTAGAGCTGAGAGTTCGAGAGATGGAACATATCCAGTAAAGATGAGATCAAACTTTTCGATGTTGCGACGAAGAGACAGGACATCGCGTACGTTCCAACCCGGGCTGCGAATTTCATAATGTTCGTGTGATGACTCCTTATAAACAATAACTGTTGATAAGTCGGCTATTGGCAAAAATACCGCACTACGCGCACCAACAATTAGTGTATTTTCAGCGTTCATGGCACACAGATAGTTTTCGTAACGATCGGCGCGAGAGACCGAACTATCAAGGCGTAGATACTTCAAATTCTTTACTTCGGCAATACGGCAGATTTCTTCGATATCCCGTTCATCAGGTGCGATAACTAGAACAGAGCCATCTTTGAGTGCCGCAGTGGCCAGCGCGATTACCTCATCGGCGGGATTAACATAGGGTTCGAAGGCGATAAATGAGTAGATGTTACATGAATTTCTTTCTCTGACAGTGCGAACAATCTGCGTAGACATCTTCTTATCGATACTTACAATACGCGAAGGAATTGCTGATCGCAGAATATCAACGGGGTTTGTGGCCCAATGCTTGGATACTGCATCAATGAGTTGAATTGAAGCCAGTGTTGCTACAGGATGAGGCGATAGAAGTTTACTGATTGGTTTTATTAGACCAGTTGTTCTAGATGTTTCAAATCGCTCGAGAACAAGGGCTTCTACTTCTCGTCCATTGAATGGGACCTGTACGCGCACGCCCACTTGAACTGAATCGGAGAGTGCCTCTGGAACGCTGTAGTCGTAGCTCTGATCGAGATGAAAGATGCCAGTATCTACCCATGTTCGAACAAAGGGTTTATGGAGAGCGGGTGATTCGGGCCGAGAAATAATCTGCGCTTTTAAGCGCAGGCGGCCCGGCGTTGCCACACTCTACTTAATGGCGCTTTGAAGTGCGTTGATTCGATCAGTTCGCTCCCAAGTAAACTCTGGAAGCTCGCGACCGAAGTGACCATATGCACTTGTTAATGTATATATTGGACGCAAAAGCTCGAGATCTCTAATAATTGCAGCTGGTCGTAAATCAAAGGTTGCAAGAACTGCATCTTGAATCTTTGTGACTGGAACAGTTTCGGTACCGAATGTCTCGACGAAAAGTCCGACAGGCTGGGCTTTACCAATTGCATAAGCAACTTGAACTTCGCAGCGTCGTGCAAGTCCTGCTGCAACAACGTTTTTGGCAACCCAGCGCATGGCGTAGGCAGCAGATCTATCTACCTTTGATGGATCTTTTCCGCTAAATGCTCCGCCTCCGTGGCGGGCCATTCCACCGTAGGTATCTACGATAATTTTGCGACCAGTTAGGCCAGCATCGCCCATGGGACCACCGATAACAAAACGGCCAGTTGGGTTTATAAGAGTTTTGAGATCTTTTCGCGGGAGATCAATCGTAGACAGGATTGGTTCAATGACAAATTCAATAATCTCTGGAGTCAATTTTGATGCGACATCGACATCTTCAGAATGCTGGCTAGAAATAACAACGGTATTGAGTGCAACTGCGCGGTCTCCGTCGTATTCAATAGTTACCTGCGTCTTACCATCGGGGCGAAGGTAAGGTAGTGCGCCAGATTTTCGAACTTTCGAGAGCTGGGCAGCTAGAGCATGTGCCAACCAGATTGGCAGGGGCATGAGCTCTTTAGTGTCATCGCAGGCGTAACCAAACATCAAACCTTGATCACCTGCGCCCTGTAAATCTAATGGATCGACTCCTGCTGCTACTCGGTGCTCGTACGCGTCATTAACACCCTGTGCAATATCTTGCGACTGTGCTCCTATCGATATTGAAACTCCACAACTATTTCCATCAAAGCCTTTCTCTGATGAGTCGTATCCAATATTTAAAACAGTATCGCGAACGATTGTATTGACGTCGGCATAACCATCCGTAGTCACTTCTCCAGCAACGTGAACCTGACCCGTTGTAATCAATGTTTCTACGGCAACACGACTTTTAGGATCCTGGGTTAAAAGTGAGTCAAGAACTGCATCGGATATCGCATCTGCGATCTTGTCCGGATGTCCCTCAGTTACAGATTCTGAGGTAAAGAGGCGTTTTGACATATTTTAACCTAACTGTCGGAGAGCATCGTCAAGGAGGAGATTTGCTAGAGCGTCTTTGGAGACTTCCTTGAGCGCTATATCCGCACCAGTGCGTTTGAGAATCATACCCGATGTCGTATCTTTTCCAAATATTGCGCCATTGCTCACGTCGTTGACATAAATAATATCTAAGCCCTTGGCCACCAGTTTAGCTCGAGCCGACTCAATCAGATTACTTGTCTCTGCTGCAAAGCCAATCATGACCTGCGAAATCTTTCGCTCACCAAGTTCGGCTAGTAAATCTGGATTTGCCTCTAACTCGATCGATGTAAAGAGCGATTTCTTTATCTTTTCGACAACAGTGCGCACTGGTTTTGCATCTGCAACCGCTGCGCACATGATAAGAACATCACATGATTCAAAGGTGCCGGCTAAGGCCTCTCGCATCTGCGCCGCGCTTTCGACATGAGTAACGTTGAGATCTTGTAAGGTCGAAGTATCCATGTTGGCGGCTACTAAGTGGACCTCGGCTCCTCGCTGCAGCGCAGCTTTTGCTATCGCAATCGACTGTTTTCCCGATGATCGGTTGCCGATAAATCGCACTGGATCGATATCCTCACGTGTGCCACCCCCCGAGATTAAAATCTTTCTGCCTATCAAGTCCCGAACATTTCCTGTGACTGCATCAAATCTCTCAATGATCGCTGAAACCTCTGGAAATCTCCCCTGCCCGGAGTCACTGCCGGTCAAGCGTCCGACATCGGGCTCCATAACGATGTAACCACGAGCGCGCAACATTTCAACATTTGCAACCGTTGCTGCGTCATTCCACATCTGTGGATGCATCGCAGGGACAATCATGATTGGCACATCCGATGCTAAGACCAAGTTGGTCAGCAGATCATCAGCGCGTCCAGCAGCGATTCGTGCAATTAAATCCGCTGTTGCCGGCGCTATAAGAAAGAAGTCGGTTCGCTCGGCAATTGAGATATGAGCGACCTCATGCGTATTTTCCCAGACTTGGCTTGTAACTGGGCGGCCCGATAGCGCCGTCCACGTAGCAGCACCAACAAAGTTAAGCGATGAGGGTGTTGGTACTACAGTTATTACATATCCGCGATCTTGCAGACGTCGAAGAAGATCACATGCTTTATAGGCCGCGATTCCCGCTCCAACTCCGAGAACAACCTCACGAGCGTTGGCAGACATATGTAGGAAAGAGGCTATTTAAGCCGTTGGTTCGAGATTTTCAATAGTGAGTAAGCCTTCATTGATCTCGCGCAGTGCGATAGATAGCGGCTTTTCATGTACATGCGTCTCAACGAGAGGCCCAACATATTCAAGCAGGCCTTCTCCGAGCTGTGAATAATATGCATTGATCTGACGTGCTCTCTTTGCAGCATAGAGAACGAGGCTGTATTTAGAGCCGCTCTTGTCTAGGAGTTCATCAATCGGTGGATTTGTAATGCCATCCATGCTTTTCCCCGCTCATATCGCCCTGCAACCATGTGGTTAAGAGGTCAATCCTATCAGTTGTTCTACGACCCTCTCGACCTGATCATTTACTATAACGAGGTCAAAGAACGGGGCCGCGGCCAGCTCATCTTGGGCTAACTGCAACCTTTCGGCTCGGCGCTCGGGGTTATCTGTACCGCGACCTTCAAGGCGGGCTACTAACTCCTCCCATGTTGGTGGCTCTAAAAAGACAAGGAGGCAAGCGGGAAGATGTGACTTCACTTGCCGAGCACCATCAATCTCAATCTCAAGCAAGACGTTTCGACCTGCAAGTAGAGCCTCTTCTACCGCTGAACTAGGCGTGCCATATCTACTTCCTGCGAACTCTGCCCACTCTAAAAACTCATCGTTGCGTACTCTTCGAGAAAACTCTTCATCACTAATAAAAAAGTAGTCAACACCGTCATGTTCATTGGCGCGAGGTGATCTAGTTGTCGCTGAGACGCTTACCCAGAAATCTCCCGATGCGCGTAATCTTGCAGCGACTGTGCTTTTGCCGACCCCGCCAGGACCCGAGAGAACAAGGAGTCTGCCTGGCCTTAGCGCATGAGAGGATTTCATAAACTCGTTCCGTAACTCTTTTATCTGATGACGACCTAACCCGGCAATTCTACGCGTTGGTGAGATATTTAATCGCTCCATCAAGGCAGTAGCACGTATCTTTCCAACGCCACTTAATGCCTCTAAGAGTTCGCGGACTCTCATTTTGGCGACAGCATCTTCATTTGCCGCTATCTCTAGCACCGTATCGATAGAGAACTCACCACTTTTTATCCTGGATTTGATATCTGCCCGGCGCTTACGCGATTGACTTGCCTTTAATAGTGCAGCGGCGCGTTGTTCGGCGGTGAGTATCGGAGGTGCGCCCATGATGGAAATCTAGTCCAATGGCGATGAGATTAGAGTATCTGAGAGCAGATTAGTTCCGTGCGCTCACGCATCGCCGATGCGCCTTCACTCCAAGCCGAGGTTATTGGCCGTCCAATAACGACGAGATTTGCTCCTCTATCTATCGCCTCACGCGGTGTCATAGTCCTCGTCTGATCATCGCTAGATGAGAACTCTGCCGGCCGAACTCCTGGTGTAATGATTGTGATCTCTGTACCAACACTTTGGCGGATTGCAAGAATTTCAAGTGGAGAGCAGACAATTGCTCGCGCACCGCCTGCAACTGCGACTCTGGATAAAGCTACTGCGCTATCAAGGGCGTTATCTTTAAAGCCGATGCTTGTTACATCAGATTCAGAGAGCGAAGTTAAAATTGTAACGCCGGTAACAAATGTGGATGGTATCGCTTCTACCGCAGCAGCAACCATCGCACTACCCCCAGATGCATGCACCGTTAAATACTTTGGGCGAAGTGAGGAGATCGCACGGGCCGCACCACTAACAGTGTGAGGGATGTCGTGGAGCTTTAAATCCAGAAATATCTCGTTATCTGTCTCACCTGTAATAGCGCGTACACCCTCATGGCCAAAAGTTAAGAAAAACTCTAATCCTAACTTGTAGACAGAAACTAAGCCTTGTGTTGCCTTTACCCATTCAATCGCAGTCGGTAAATCTGAGGTATCAACGGCTAGAACAACAGGTGCCTTTATTGTCATCTTATTGTGGCCTCTCAATACGGTGAGCAAAGCCGATGGCATCGCGCAGTGAGGTAAAACCCTTGGCGTTCAAAAGATCTTTCAACTCTTGGGCTACAGAGATTAAGGCCATGGGATTACCGAAGCTTGCTGTGCCAATTGAAACACCAGAGGCACCGGCGGCGATCATCTCAAGTGCATCGCGGCCGTTAGAGACTCCACCCATTCCGAGGATTGGAACCTTAGGCATAGCTTCGTGAACTTGATAGATGGCACGAACAGCTATGGGTCGTATAGCAGGACCGGAGAGACCGCCTGTTTTGCCTCCTAGATGTGGGCGCATCGTGTCAAGATTAATTACCATACCTAGCACCGTGTTTATCAGCGCCAATGCATCGGCTCCGGCATCGACAACACCACGAGCGATTGAGACTAAATCTGTTACATCGGGAGATAGCTTTGCAATGATTGGCAGTTCGCCACCAATTGTCCGACGCACACCATCAATTACTCGACGTGATGCATCGGGATCACAGGCAAATACCATTCCACGATTTTCAACATTTGGACATGAGATATTCACTTCGATCGCACTAATACCGGAAACGGAGCGCAGTTTTCGTGCCAGAGTTGAATACTCCTCAACTGTCTCCCCCGCGATTGAAACGATAATTCGAGCCTTCTGCTCGATTAAGTAGGGAATATCTTTAGCGATAAAGGCATCGATTCCTGGGCCCTGAAGTCCAATTGAATTAAGCATGCCGCTAGGAGTCTCAGCCATACGAGGCGTTGGGCGACCAGTACGTGCTTTGCTCATCACTGATTTTGTTACAACACCACCGAGATCATTAAGGGGAAAAAACTGTGCTAGTTCACGACCAGAGCTTGCACATCCACTTGCAGTAAAGACTGGATTTGGAAACCAAGAATTTCCAATTGTCGTCGAGAAATCATCACTCGTCATAAGACCTGACCCACTTTATCCCACTGAACATAGGCGCCATCCATCACAGGTCCATCGATACACGAGCGCAACATTGACACAGCACCAGTTTCGTCGGCGACTGGAAGCACACATGTCATGCAGATACCAATTCCACAGGCCATCGACTCTTCAACTGCACATTGGTGAATTACATCGCTCTGGGATGTGATCGCATTAATTGCTGAGAGCATCGCCATTGGTCCACAGGAGTAAATAACGGCGATATCCATATCCATAATTAATGAGGCGATGGGATCAGTAACTCGACCCATCTGACCCATCGAGCCATCTTCGGTGTAAATTCGCAGAGAGTTAACAGCGCGCTTACCCTCCATTGGCGCATAAATCTTTCCAGCCGTACTTGCACCCAGCAACATATCGACTCGACAGCCACGGGCATTAAGAGTTTCAGCCAATCCAAATAGAGGCGCAGAACCGTATCCCCCACCGACGAGCAAAACTTGTACCGGCTCTGTTGGAATTCCAAATGCAGTTCCAAGTGGTACGACGAGATTTAACGTCGCACCCTCAGGCTGAGCACATAACCATCGACTGCCCTGACCGTGCGGTGCAACGATAAGCTCCATAGTTCCACCAAATGTGGTGCTAGTAGATACACGTGAGATCGCGAAGGCACGTCTTAAAACCATACCCGATGTTTCACCGCCCACACTTATAGCAACAAAGTTGCCTGGTTTACATAACTGTGCAAGTTCGCCGATATTTATTATCAACTGGTGGTATTGACCAACACGCTTGTTACTAACTAGTGCCGCACTGATCTGTGAGGCATTTTTATTAATTAGCGCCATCTCTAAGCCAGCCACTCTTGCAGTGGTTTTATCGATAACTCGTGTGATTGTAGGAAACGAATTCCTTCTACGGCGGCATTAAAGCCGGCAGTAGTAGTAATAATTGGAATCGATCGCTGCACTGCAGCGGTGCGAATGAGCCAGCCATCGGCTCGAACGCCCCGTCCTACTGGTGTATTAATCACTAAATCAATATCCCCCGAGTTAATTATCTCTACGATGGTCGGTTCACCCATCGGCCCCGTACCATCCGAATTTTTACGAACAGATATGGAAACTACTCCATGTTCGGCCAAATATCGCGCTGTTCCATCAGTTGCCAAGATTCTAAAACCTAACGTGGCTAATCCGGCGGCCGCCTCTATCCCTGATGCCTTGTCCTTATCGGCAAGGGATATAAATACTGTTCCGCCCTTTGGTAGTGGACCAAAGGCCTGTATCTGTGACTTTGCATAGCTTTCTCCAAAGCCTGGGGAGATACCCATGACTTCACCTGTAGATCGCATCTCAGGACCGAGAACCGCATCGACACCGCGGCCATCAGTACGGCGGAATCGATTCCACGGAAGTACCGCCTCTTTCACCGATACACCCTTTGCAACGCCATCACCGCTTATCGGCAAGATTCCCTCGCCTCTCAGCTCTGCAATCGATGTTCCAAGTGAGATGCGCGCCGCCGCTTTAGCTAATGCAACACCTGTCGCCTTACTAACAAATGGCACGGTACGTGATGCACGTGGATTAGCCTCCAACACGTAAAGAGTGTCTCCAGCTATTGCAAATTGAATATTAATTAGACCGAGGACTCCAACACCCTGAGCAATCTTTGTCGTAGCTAATTTGATCTCTTTTAACTGCGCAGCCGAGATTGTCATAGAAGGAAGGACGCAGGCGCTATCACCACTATGAATGCCAGCCTCTTCAATATGCTCCATAACTCCACCTAAGAAGAGCTCGGTACCATCAAAGAGTGCATCGACATCTACTTCGATTGCGCTATCTAAAAAGCGATCGACTAAAACTGGATGATCAGGTGTTATATCGGTGGCCCGTGTAATAAACCCGGCAAGGGCGCTATCGTCGTACACAATCTCCATTCCTCGTCCACCCAAGACAAAGGATGGGCGAACGAGTACGGGATAACCGATGCGGGTAGCGATTGTTATCGCCTCTAACTGCGAGGATGCCATACCAAACTCTGGTGCATTAAGGCTTTGATCTACCAATATCTGACCAAATGCGCCACGCTCTTCAGCTAAGTTAATCGCTTCAGGACTGGTACCTAAAATAGTGACACCGTTAGCCTTTAATCCAGCTGCAAGTCCCAATGGTGTCTGACCGCCAAGCTGGGTTATCACTCCAAGAACTGGTCCCGCTAGTGTTTCAGCGTGAATTACCTCAAGTACATCTTCAAGTGTGAGTGGCTCAAAATAAAGACGGTTGCTAGTGTCATAATCAGTTGAAACAGTTTCGGGGTTGCAGTTGATCATTATCGTTTCATAACCTGCAGCACGCAGTGCAAAGGATGCGTGCACGCAGGAATAATCAAACTCAATACCTTGACCGATACGGTTAGGACCACTTCCTAAGATAATGACAGCTGGAGTTGTACGTGGGCGTACCTCACTCTCCTCCTCATAACTTGAATAGTGATACGGAGTGAAGGCTTCAAACTCGGCGGCGCACGTATCGACAGTTTTATACACTGGTCTGATATTTAAGTGATGCCTAATCCGTCGCACTTCATCCTCAGGAATCCCGCGCAGTGTGGCGATCTGTGCATCTGAAAAGCCTGCACCTTTTGCATCCTTTATAAGCTCCATACTGAGTTCACCTGGCAGAGCGATCAGTGCTGCATGCTCGTTAATTAACTGAATCTGTCGCAAGTACCATGGATCGATCTTGCACGCTGCAAAGATTTCGTCGATCGTTGCACCTGCCCACAAAGCGCGTTGCACCTGCTGCAGCCGATACTCAGTTGGCACGGCTAGGGCCGATAAAAGCTCCTTTAGTTGATCATCTTGTACTTGCGGCCATGTAAATATCGCTTCTTTGCGCTCCAGTGATCGCAGCGCCTTCATCAACGCCTCCGAAAACGAGCGGCCAATAGCCATTGCCTCTCCCACACTCTTCATGGTCGTTGTTAGTCGTGGGTCGGCATCGGCAAATTTCTCAAAGGCAAAACGCGGCACCTTTACAACTACGTAATCTAATGTCGGCTCAAAAGAGGCTGGTGTGAGCTTAGTAATATCATTCTGAATCTCATTAAGGGTATAGCCAATAGCTAACTTGGTTGCAATCTTAGCAATAGGAAATCCTGTTGCCTTTGATGCCAAGGCACTCGAACGAGAAACACGTGGGTTCATCTCAATAACGATAATCCGTCCATTTGCCGGGTTTACGGCGAACTGGATGTTGCATCCCCCAGTATCAACTCCGACCTCGCGGATGATATCTAGAGATAAATTACGCAACATCTGATACTCAACATCGGTCAACGTCATAGCTGGCGCGACGGTTATCGAATCACCGGTGTGAACACCCATGGGATCAATGTTTTCAATACTGCAAACAATCACAACATTGTCTTTGCGATCGCGCATAACTTCGAGCTCGTACTCTTTCCAACCGATTATTGACTCTTCCAGGAGCACTTCAGATGTTGGGCTGTGTCGAAGTCCAGCACCAGCTATCTGATCGAGTTGCTTGGCATCAAATGCAATACCAGAACCTAACCCCCCCATCGTAAATGAGGGACGAATAACGACTGGAAAACCTAACTCTTTTACTCCCTCAATAACATCGTCCATCGTATGACAAATAACAGATTTAGCAGATTCTCCGCCAACCTTCGCTACGATTGCGCGAAACAACTCACGATTTTCGCCGCGATTAATCGCATCCACATCGGCGCCGATTAAACGTACTCCATATTTTGCCAGGATTCCTTTATGAAATAGTTCAATAGCGGCGTTAAGTGCCGTCTGCCCACCAAGAGTTGCTAAGACTGCATCGGGCTTTTCATGAGCGATAATCTTTTCAATCGCATCAGATGTTATAGGTTCGATATAGGTAGCATCGGCAAACTCTGGATCGGTCATAATCGTTGCAGGATTGGAGTTAACAAGAACTACTCGAATCCCCTCTTCGCGAAGCACGCGACAGGCCTGGGTGCCCGAATAATCGAATTCGCATGCTTGACCAATAACAATAGGTCCGCTACCGATAACGAGAACTGATTTAATCGAAGAATCTAATGGCATTAGGCAGGCACTTTCTTACTCATCAACTCAATAAAGCGATCAAAGAGATATGCCGCATCGTGGGGCCCAGCGGCAGCTTCTGGATGGTACTGAACAGAGAAAGCTGGACGATCCAGTAACTGTAAACCTTCAACTACTCCATCATTGAGCGATACATGGGTGACTTCTCCCCTGCCATAAACCGTTGAGAACTTGGTATCGGTTGGGGCTTTAAGTGCAAAGCCATGATTATGTGATGTTATCTCGACTGTACCCGTGTTTTTATCGATTACTGGTTGGTTAATCCCACGGTGTCCAAAAATTAATTTGTAGGTTTCAAATCCTAATGCCCGACCTAAAATCTGGTGTCCAAAACATATTCCAAAGATAGGGATCTCCCGGAGCAATACCTCTCGCACTAACTCGATTGTGTCCAGCATGGTCGCTGGATCGCCGGGACCGTTAGATATAAATACTCCATCTGGGTTAAGCGATGCGATATCTTCAATAGTTGAGTTAAATGGAAGAACATGAACCTCGACTCCACGTTCGGCTAGAGCCTTTGGTGTTGCCGCCTTTATTCCCAGATCGAGTGCGGCTACTACGAACTTTCTCTCTCCCATGGCTGGTACGACATACGGCTGTGGAGTTGAAACATCGGCAACTAAAAACGCACCACTCATCGCCTCTATCTTACGGACTTCTACGACCATTTCCTCACGGGAGAGATCTAGACCAGAGAAGATTCCTACGCGCATTGAGCCACGATCGCGAAGATGGCGTGTAATTGCACGTGTGTCAACGTTTTGGATCCCTACAATATTGTTCGCGATTAATTCTGCCTCTAACGAGTTTTCGCTGCGCCAGTTTGATGTCAGTGTCGATGGATTACGTACAACAAAACCTGCAACCCAGATTTTTGAAGACTCATTATCGGCAGTGTTTACGCCAGTGTTACCAATATGTGGAGCAGTCATCACGACCACTTGCTTGTGGTAGGAGGGATCGGTGAGTGTCTCTTGATAACCAGTCATACCTGTTTGAAATACCGCTTCGCCAAAAGTTTTTCCGGTAGCTCCCCAGGATTTTCCTTCGAAAATTCTGCCATCATCTAAGACAAAGAAAGCTTTACTCACCGAGCATCACCGGTCTCAACAAGTGCGCCGTTCATGAGTGTAGGTACTCCGTTAAAGAATGTATGCGTAATGACACCTGGCAGCTCGTAACCATGGAAAGGGGTATTACGACTCTTGGATGCCACCAAATCCCTATCGACAGTCCATGATGCACCGGGATTGATAATCATTAAATTGGCCCGTGCCCCGATCTCTAAGTTTCGGCCCTGTTCAACATAGCCTGCAATCCTTGCCGGCGCTGTAGATAAACGATCTGCAACTTGCGCCCAGTTCATAAGCCCTGAATCAACCATTGTTTTCTGAACGATCGAGAGAGCGGTTTCAAGACCTAGCATTCCAAAGGAGGCCTCACTCCACTCACACTCTTTCGACTCAGTGCTATGTGGGGCGTGATCGGTTGCAACGATATCGATGGTGCCATCGGCTAGAGCCTCACGCAGGGCCATTACATCTTTCTCGGTGCGAAGCGGTGGATTCACTTTAAAAACCGGATTATATGAACGAGCTAACTCATCGGTTAAAAGAAGATGATGCGGGGTGACTTCAGCGCTGACATTGATTCCACGCGCCTTTGCCCAGCGGATTATCTCTACTCCCCCAGCCGTAGTCACATGGCAGATGTGTAGTCGAGATTTAACGTGATCTACAAGTAAAACATCGCGCGCGATAATTGCCTCTTCTGCAATGGCAGGCCAGCCTTTAAGGCCTAATATTGCAGATACTGCGCCCTCATTCATCTGCGACCCAACGGTAAGACGTGGCTCTTGCGCATGTTGTGCTATCACTCCATCAAACTTCTTTATATATTCAAGAGCGCGACGCATCACTAATGGATCAAATACACAGTTGCCATCATCGCTAAATACACGGACCCGCGCTATTGAATCTGCCATCGCTCCGATTTCAGAGAGAGCGCTACCTTCGAGTCCCTTTGTTACAGCACCGATTGGAAAGACATCGAGTAAACCCGCCTCTTGACCTAATCGATAGACCTGCTCAACAACACCGGCATTATCGGCAACGGGAGATGTGTTTGCCATTGCAGAGAGCGCAGTAAAGCCACCTTTGGCTCCAGAGCGCGACCCAGAGAGAACAGTCTCTGCATCCTCTCGACCTGGCTCGCGCAGATGTGTGTGAAGATCCACTAAACCTGGAAGTAGTACCGAGCCTTTAACATCGATAACCATTGCATCGGCGTCGATGATGTTTAAAGCGCGGTTCTTAATTAATCCATCAGCTATGAGTACATCACTTGTTGAGCCATCTGGGAATGTTCCATTTTTAAGTAGATAGCGATTAGTTTCCATTATTTGCTACCTGCTTCCAAAGGTTGACCTGCTAACAAGACATACAAAATGGCCATTCGCACGCTAACACCATTTGCGACCTGTTCAACGATCACAGAACGGGCACTGTCGGCGACCTCTGCTGCAATCTCCAACCCGCGATTCATTGGTCCAGGGTGCATCACTATTGAATCAGGAGACATCAATTTAAGGCGATCGGCATTTAGACCAAAGTATCGCGAGTATTCACGTGCACTTGGAAAGAAGAGATCACTCATCCGCTCTTGCTGTACGCGTAGCATCATCACTACATCGACTGTAGTTAAGACTGAATCTAAATTATAGGAAATCTTTACCGGCCAGCTTTCAACACCAACGGGCAAAAGCGTCGGTGGTGCCACTAATGTGACGCTGGCACCCAAGAGTGTTAGCAGTAGCACATTTGATCTGGCAACACGTGAGTGCAAAACATCACCTACTATCGCTACTCGAATTCCAACTAAATCTGGTGAACCCTTACCAAGATGTTTTCTTATTGTGAAGGCATCGAGTAAGGCTTGGCTGGGATGCTCATGAGTGCCATCACCTGCATTGATAACACTGCCGAGCATCCATTCCGAGTCGGCTAAACGTTGAGGTGCACCCGAGGCACTATGTCTAATAACGACGGCATCGGCGCCCATAGCCTGCAAGGTAAGGGCAGTATCTTTAAGGGATTCGCCTTTGCTCAGACTCGATCCCTTTGCAGAAAAGTTAATAACATCGGCCGATAGGCGTTTTGCTGCAGCCTCGAATGAGATCCGCGTACGCGTTGAGTCCTCAGCAAAAAGATTTACGATAGTGCGACCACGTAAAGTGGGAAGTTTCTTAACTGCTCCATCGCTAACACGCGCTAACTCGGTAGCCGTATCTAGAATCGAAATCGCCTGAGCCTTTGAGAGATCTGATATCGAGAGTAGGTGGCGCATTAGTTGCCTTCAATCAAAACTTCATCCACGCCATCAATCTCAGTTAACTGCACCTTTACAGACTGTGCGATCGAGGTGGGGAGATTTTTTCCAACGAAATCAGCTCTGATTGGTAGTTCGCGGTGGCCTCTATCAACCAGGACAGCTAACTGAACGGTGTGCGGGCGACCGATCTCACCTAAGGCATCGAGGGCGGCGCGGATCGTGCGCCCAGAGAATAAAACATCGTCAATCAAAACTACTTCACGTCCTTCAATCCCAGTGTTCGGGATCGATGTCGGCATTATTGGCCGTGGTGGACGCATGCGCAGATCATCACGGTGCATGGTGATATCTAGCATCCCAACCGGTATCTCGTGTGCTGCGATCTGACTCATCGTTGCTGCGATTCGCAGAGCTAGATGGGCACCACGCGTTGGAATACCGAGCAGGGTAATCTGATGGGTGGAAGGGTTAGCTTCGAGAATTTCATGGGAAATACGTATCAACGCACGTGAGATATCGGGTGCGGACAGGGCAACGCTCATCTAAATCTCCTTCCCCATCTCTCAGGATGGGTCGTTAAAGGATGCGTGGCAGAGTGTATCACCGAAAGTACGTGGGCTGTGGATAAGAATCTGCGGCTATCGGTGGCGCGATTTAACCTATCGTTTATGACAACACACGATGAAATCTGTGCGCGTATACGTGCACTACGAATCTCCAAAGGCCTCTCCCTCAGCGATGTAGAGATACAGAGCCAGCACAGAATCCGTGCGGTAGTTCTTGGCTCATATGAGCGAGGTGATCGCTCCCTATCAGTAAAGCGGGCGATTACCATCGCCGATTTCTACGGGGTGCCGCTCTCCTATCTCTTAGAGCCGCCGAACTCATCCTACGATCAGCCGCTAAGAGCGGTTATCGATCTGCGTCGCATTCGCAGCATGATGGCTGATCCAACACACATCGCGCGAGGAGATGCTGGGCTCTCTACGATTCTTAGATTTATCGCTGCAGTCGTAGGGCGTCGCAATGATTGGAACGGTGAAGTGCTCTCAATACGCGCCGGTGATCTAACGGCCTTGGCTATGTCTATCGGAAAAAACTCCGATGAGGTTAAAGAGATGCTAGACGAGAATCAACTCTTGCTAAACCCTAAATAGCCAAGCTCTCTTTTATAGATGAGATGCGGCCCAATACTCCGTGAATAAATCCTGCAGATTCGTCGGTCGAGAGCTCTTTAGCAAGTGTGAGCGCCTCATCGATTGCAACACCATCTGGAGTAGTTTGCGACCACAAAATCTCATAGATTCCAAGCCGCAAGATATTTCTATCTACAGCAGGCAGGCGATCCATATCCCAGCCTTGGGCATATGTCGTAATTAACTCATCTATCTTTCGAAAGTTATCGCCAACGCCATTGACAAGTTCGCGTGTGTATTCGCGAATAGGTCTGGCATCTGGGCCCTCTTCAACTACATCGCGCAGATTCAACGTCTCTGCTGCGCTCGTGCCACGAATATCTGCCTCGTAGAGTAAATCTAACGCGGCTTTACGTGCCTTACTGCGGGCAGACACTAGTTAGCGCGGCCTTGGTAAGAGCCATCGCGAGTATCTACCATGACGATTTCATCTTGTTTAATAAATAACGGGACTTGAATTTCGATACCAGTTTCAACTGTTGCCGGCTTAGTTCCACCCGAAGATCGATCTCCCTGAATACCAGGCTCGGTATAAGTAATCTTTAAAGGTACAGCGGCTGCTAGTTCGATATATAAAGGATTGCCATCATGGACTGCCACGACTGCATCTGTATTTTCAAGCATGTAATTCGCCATCTCGCCAACAGTTGCCATAGAGATTGTCATCTGATCAAAGGTCTTTGCATCCATAAATACAAAGTCTTCACCCTCTTTATAGAGGAACTGCATATCGCGCTTTTCTAGAATCTCAATATCAATCTTTACACCAGAGTTAAATGTGCGATCAATTACCTTGCCAGTAAGTACCGACTTGAGCTTTGTACGAACAAATGCTGGACCTTTACCTGGTTTTACATGCTGAAACTCAATTACGTTCCAGAGTTGACCTTCGATGTCTAGGGTGATCCCATTTTTCATATCTGCTGTTGTTGCCACGGTAAAAGCTCCACTCGTTTGGATTAGTTCGGCTACCCGTTGTGATAGCAAGAGGATAAGGATACCTGCTCACTACTAGTGCTCTGTTCGACTAGCCAACCAGGTTTTTAAGCGCGATTATCGCCAGTACATATGAATTCGGACCAAAACCAGCGATTGTCCCGGTAGCAATGCCAGAGATTACAGATGTATGCCGAAACTCTTCGCGTGCGATTGGATTAGATAGGTGAACTTCAATCAACGGTGATGTCAGCAGATCAGCGGCATCTCGTATGGCATAGGAGTAATGCGTAAAGGCCGCTGGATTGATAATTACTGGATATTTTTTATCGGCCGCCTCATGAAGCCAACCGATTATGGTGGCCTCGTCATCGCTCTGGCGGATGTCGGCCTCGAAGCCATGGCTCTTGGCCGCGGTTTCAATCTGATTCTTTAACTCGCCATAGTTGAGATTGCCGTAAATTGAAGAGTCGCGGATATCTAAACGTGACAAATTAGGGCCATTAATTACCAGGATCTTCATGAGCTTATTCTCTCATATGCACTCGAGAGATCACTCTCAATTGCATCCTCAATGCGCAGCGTTGTACCAATGGCAGATAGAGCGACGAAGCGAAGTGATTTACCCCGTGCTTTCTTATCTAATGAGAGTAATGGAAGCAACTGCGACCATGCCGCATGCGGATATGTCACTGGTAGATCTAATGAGCTCAAAATTTCACGGTGCATCGCTACAACCTGCTCTGAAAGATGGCCCTTTATCTGGGCTAACTCTGCAGCAAATACCAATCCAATTGAGATCGCCTCACCATGGCGCATGGTGTACTTGCTATGAATTTCAACTGCGTGACCAAGGGTATGGCCATAATTTAGAACCTCTCGACTAAAGCTCTCTTTAAAGTCGACACTGACAACGTCTGCCTTAACCTGCACCGCTGCCTCAATAAGTGCAATCGTTGTTGGCATATCTGCGCGTAGCTGCGAGAGTGATTTTCCGTTCA
>CAFBQE010000007.1_pt1 | contig 26827 bp, 25 predicted proteins | sample 7269911 | NCBI WGS metagenome assembly CAFBQE01 (sample SAMEA6814173, study PRJEB35770) | uncultured Actinomycetes bacterium | biome: Freshwater; feature: Freshwater reservoir; material: water | place: Czech Republic | collected 2016-11-09 | depth 30m m
CAATCTCCATCAATATGCAGGTATTTGGCCCGCTCTCCTTCGAAAATATAGCCTGCTTTCTGCGCAACCTTTCGAGAGGCTTCGTTTTCTGGGCGCAGATTTATCTCAAGGCGATGCAGTGATAGAGATGTAAATGCATACTGAGTTAAAAGCTCCACAGCCATTGTTGTATAGCCTTTATTTGCATAGTTGCGGTCTATCCAATAACCGATATGCCCACCACGTAGTGCTCCATAAATTACTCCGCCGAGAGAGATTTGCCCGATCAGATTGGCATTGTGCCAGATAGCAAATGAGAATGAGCGACCGTGGCGGGCCTCTTGATTCAGGGTTCGGACCATGGCGAAGTAGGAGGGCAACCGTTGATGCTCTCCATCTGAGTTGAGCAGCGGAATTGTTGCCTCCCATGGTGATAGCCATGTGCGATTTTCGGCACGGACTGTGTTCCATTGACTGCGATCGCGAAATCTAAGTGGCCGCAGAAATATTGAATCTCCTGAAATTACTATAGGCCAGCGCTCGCTCATGGCTTACTTAAATGTATCTACGTTCAAGAATGACAACCGTGACTTGATCTCCAGCCGATAAATGCGTTTCATTTTCACCAACTGCGATAAAGGCAGTCGCATCAGAGAGCGTTGAAAACTCCTCTTGATCATTAAGCGGCATTACCGACTTCGCATCTTCGGCTAGCGTGGCTCGGATATAAGAGCGCACTCCTGGGGCTGACTCAATGGCCTTCTCTAACTGTGCCTTCACTGATGGGCGGTGAATATTTGCAGCACCCAGCATTGTTCGAATCATTGGACGCACGAATAGTTCGAATGAGATGTAGGCCGCTATCGGATCTCCTGGGAGAGTAACTACCGGCGTCTTATCTGGGCCGATCTGACCATAGTTATGGCGCCCACTCATCTCAATTGCTAAATCCACGGTAGTTATTTCGCCAAGGCGCAAAAGTGTGCGGGTTATGAGATCAAATGAATCATCGTGTCGCTCGCCACTTATGATGATTAAATCTGCCCTCACCAGTTGATCTTCAATAACACTTTGCAGCTCATCCTCATCATCTGGAATCGAATGAACTCGATATGCAACTGCGCCAACTTCGCGCACTGCCGTTGTAAGCAGCCATGAATTCGTTTCATACTCTTCTTCACCACTCAGTGCTGTGCCTGGCTCGACAAGATCTGGACCAGCTGAGAGGACTACAACGCGCGGATGTGGGCGGGTAGGTAGATGATCTCGACCAATGGATGCTGCAAGTCCAATCTGTGTCGAGCGGATACGACTACCTGCACGCATAACAAGGCGCTCACCAGCGTAGATATCCTCTGAGAGCGTTGCCCCGTGTGCATCTAGAAGTGGCATTTCAAAAGATTCGAGCGGCTTACAGATCGCAAGAAGGGAGCTAAGAAAACCATCTACTCGCGTGCGCTCTGCCATAATCACACCATACTTGTTGGGCCGCGCTTTCTTTGGGATTTAGCCCTGCGAATTACTGGGAGATAAGAGATGAATCAGAACACAGTTAAGAAGGAGCTTCGTGAGCGCTTACGCCGCGAGCGTAGCCAAAAATTCATCCCATCGAATTTCAATGTTATTTTGAAATCACCAGAAATAATTGCCGCATCGACGATTGCTTCATATTTTTCATATGGTGTAGAACCAAGCACCACCGAGATTAATCAGGCCTTGCTCAAAACTGGTAAGCGGTTGTTATTACCACGGGTAAATGGAGAGCATCTCGACTGGATTGAGTGGGATGGTGATGAAAGCAAACTTAAGGTGACAAAAAATCTCTCTGAGCCAACTGGCACGCCTGTCACTGATCTCGATTCGATAGATGTAATTGTGGTGCCTGCATTACATATCGATCAGAATGGATATCGCCTCGGGCAAGGTGGCGGTTATTACGATCGCGCTCTTGCACAACTTCTAGGATGGAAAATCGGTTTAGTACATACAGGCGAACTATCGAGCCAAGATTTACCTCGAGAGGCTCATGACATCGCTTTAGATGCTGCAGCTACACCCTCGATTATTGTGCGCTTTAAATCTTAGGAACCTGGGAGATTGCGCGCCATAACAATGCGCTGAATCTGGTTCGTTCCCTCATAAATCTGGGTTAACTTCGCATCTCGCATCATCCGTTCGACGGGATAATCACTTACATATCCATAACCACCCAGAATTTGAATCGCATCTTGCGTAATTCGCATAGCCATATCGCTGGTGAAGCATTTACTGGCAGCTGAGAAAAAACGTAGATCTTTTTCATTGTTCTCACTCTTTACCGCTGCTGCATATGTGAGTTGTCGAGCTGCCTCTATATTCATCGCCATATCGGCCAACATAAACTGCACACCTTGAAAATCAAAGATTTCTTTACCAAACTGTTTACGCTCATGCGAATATCTTGCCGCTACATCGAGTGCTCCCTGGGCCAAGCCCAATGCCTGTGCTGCAATTGTTATCCGTGTGTGATCTAAAGTATTCATAGCTAGAGCAAAACCTGCTCCGATCTCACTAATTCTGCGATCATCACCGAGCTTTACATTATCAAAATACACCTCACGTGTTGGTGAACCTCTAAAGCCCATCTTCTTTTCCGGTGCGCCAAAAGATATTCCGGGATCAGATTTTTCAACAATGAAGGCGGTAATTCCCTTTGACCCAAGTGTTGGCTCACCTTGTGCAACAACGGTATAAAACTCAGAGATACCGGCGTTAGAGATCCACTTTTTACTACCGTTAAGAACCCAACCATCACCAACACGTTCGACCTTTGTACGCAGTGCCGATGCATCTGAGCCAGCCTCAGATTCAGATAGACAGTAAGAGAAGCCTTTTCCTGAGACTAACTGTGGTAGCCAGCGTTGTTTCTGCTCTTCGTTACCGCCCATGATTAAAGGCAGTGAACCAAGTTTATTTACTGCAGGAATAAGAGATGATGCACCGCAAACACGGGCGACTTCTTCAATAATAATTACCGTTGCTAGCGCATCTGCGCCATCCCCACCGTACTGTGTTGGAACATGGGCAGCGCTTAATCCCGCCTTTTGTAATGCGTTAGCTGCCTCTTGTGGAAAGCGGTGATCTTCATCAACAGATTGTGCAAATGGGGCAATCTCTTTCTCTGACAGTGCGCGCACGCTAGTGCGCAACTCCTTATATTCACTTGGTAAGTCAAATAGATTATCCATTAGAGTTCTTTTCTATCCCGTTTAGCTAGCTCTTGCAGGTATTGATTGTATTCGGCTAAATCATCGGGCTGCCCCATAGCAGCGGCCCGAGCAACATTGCGATCTATGCGCTTTACTTCGCGAGAATCATCTTTCACCCAACTAATGAAAGTTACAATCAGTGCCAACAAGATTGGAATTTCTCCCATAGCCCAGCCGATTGATCCACCCAGCTGCTGATCTGCCAATAAATCAGTAAGCCATGGCGTTTTAAGTGATGCGAAGTAGCCCTTATCAATCAGGGTCGTTGATGACATCAAAGCTACTGAAAAAAATGCGTGAATACTCATGGCTGCAAATACAACAACGATACGAACCAAGTGCGGAATCCTGCGCGGATTTGGATCAATACCAATGATGACATGGAAGAAAAGGATCCCAACAAGAATAAAATGGAGATTCATAAAGAGGTGTCCTGCGTGGCTCTGCATCATCGATCCGAAGAGACCTGTGAAGTAGAGAGCGAATAAAGATCCATCAAAGAAAGCGAGCGCGACGATTGGATTAGTGTAAAAAATAGCTAACTTAGAGTGCAGCGCCGTTAAAAGTGTTCCACGCACACCTCTTTCATCTTTATTACGGCCTTGAGGCAATGTGCGTAGAGCAAGGGTGATGGGTGCACCAAGTACGATTCCAATCGGTGCGATCATTCCTAAAATCATGTGCGCAATCATGTGATATGAGAAGGAAAAGTGTGCATACAAACCAAGTCCACCACTTGTTGCAAAATCTATCGCCGATACTCCAAGTGCGAAGGAGATGGTTCGTCCTACTGGCCACTTGTCACCACGGCGAGTTAAGACCAAGACCCCCTTTACATACAAGGCAACTGCAGTAATTAATAGACCGATCATTAGGGAATCGGGCTCGTAGCTAAAGAAAATGCGGCTCCACGTTGGCGCCGGTGGTGTTGAGATTCCTGAAATTGCAATTGCAGGATCAAACTTTGGACTAGTAGTGCGCTCTGGTGGATGGTTTGATGAGAGCCATGCACCCATTGCTACAGTGACAATCATTATCAGCGCTTCGGCAAATATTAAACGGCCAAATCCCACCCAATCGATGCGATCGCGTTTAGCTAAATTTCTACGGTGCAGATAACCCATTGCAATAAGAACTAACGTCATTACAATCTTTGCAATTACCACATATGCATAAGTGGTGTTCCACGCACCTTGAAAATCTAAGCGGGCCCACGCATTAATGCTGCCACTTGCTACAACTGCGATGACCGACCACAAAGCAAGTTCACTAAAGCGTGGCACGGCGATCGGGCGATCCTCTGGATCCAATAGTGCGATCGCAATAACCCCACCAACCCAAATTGAGAGCGCAACTACATGGATGACTAGCGAACCTATCGCTAGGCCATGTGAACCACTTGATGCAGCGTGGCTTTGAAAGATCGGTGCAACTAATCCCGCTAAGGAAAGAATAAGGAGTAATACTGTAGAGAGAATCCTCTTCACATGAAAAGAAGAAGCTGCAACGATAAGAGCGACAATAGATTCAAAGAGTAGGTATTGACCGAGAGTCACCTGTGTAATAAAAGATTTTAGTACCGTTGCATCCAGGGCTATGGATAGAGGCTGATCTAAAATCGTTGCAAGGGTAAAAACTATCGTTGCAAAAGCTCCAACTGCCCACGTAACAGCACAGCCCCACAATAGGCGCCGTAATTTCTCGGCTTGTGTTGAAAGTCGGCCTTCGATATCTAGTAGTAGAAAGGCCATCGCCAGGAGAGTTCCAATAGTTGCAAAACTTCCAACAAGTGATAAATATTTAAAGATTACGCTAAAAGCGATCATCGGTCCCTAAAGAGTTTTCTTGCATAAAGGGAGAGGCCAACTAATATGAAAAACGCAATTACTAATAGTGCAATGATGAAAACATTTGTTCCCCAGGTGCTGCTAGCTGGGATCTGGGATTGAGTTGGCACTGGTGTTGGTTCACTTGGAGTAATAACACTTGGTGCCGAAAAATTAAATGTAAAGGAGCCTTGCAGCGGTACTTCACCTTCAGAGTAGAGAACATAGGAAACCTTATAGATCCCGGATTCAACCAGTGGCTTTAAACCAATTGATGCAGCAACGCCGTTGACTGTAATTGTTCCGTCGTCAACACGGATGCCCGATGGATCAGTAACCATTAACTCATTTGCATCTGCAATTAAGTCGACTTGAGTAGTGAGAGTTACCGAACTTGGCGGAGTTGTTAGTGTCGATCCACTGATGGGTGAGGTAGTGATGAGCGAGTTCGCAGAGGCGCTACTGACTCCCACGCAGGCAAGAGTGATGAGTAACACCGCAATGCCCTTAATTCTCACCATAACTCCCTCATTCTTTGCTTCGATTCGACCCTATCGTGCCACTTCTTTAGACTTGGCATCTACCCCATCGAGGGGTTTTTCTCTGAGATAGGAGCGGCAATGCCTACATATCAATATGCATGTACTGCCTGCTCTCATGAGTTTGAGGTGGTTCAATCCTTTTCAGATGACTCTCTGACGAAATGCCCTGAATGCACTGGCGAGATTCGCAAAATTTACTCTGCCGTTGGGGTTGTCTTTAAGGGTTCAGGATTTTATAAAACCGACTCCGTGAAAAAGAAAAATGTGAGCGAAACTACAACTGCTACACCTGTAGCTCCGGTCGCACCGGCGCCGAAGGCAGATTAATCTTCGTGATGTGGTGGTTTATCTGACTTAATTTCAGCTTCACGTTGTGCCGCTTCAGCGGCGGCTTCAGGATCGATCTCATCTGAAGTTACCGTAGGAAAGAGATCGCTCATGGTTATTAGTCTAGATGTAGAAACAGGTGTTAAGGGTGTTTGAGAAGCTCGGTCATTTTATTGTTAGGCGTCGCAAGAGCGTTTTAGTCCTCTTTTTGCTCGGCACTATTGCAGCCGGTGCGATTGGCTCACAAGCATTTGGGCGATTAGATAGTGGCGGTTACTCCGATCCGAGCAGTGAATCAACAGCTGCCGCCGAGTACATTATTAAGAAGTTTAAGGTGCAAGAGCCCATTGTTACTTTGGTAGTGGACTCCACAACTGGAGTCGATGACGCACAAGTTAGCGCCAAAGGATTGGCGTTAGAAAAAGAGATTGCCACCGTTAAGGGTGTGACCAAGACTTACTCATACTGGTCTACTGGTGGTGCACCAACGATGCGATCAAAAGATGGTAAAGCCGCTTTTATTCTCGTCTATGCAGATCTAAAGGCAGATGATTGGGATGGATTTAGTTCGATAGGTACCGATATACAGAACCGCTTTGATGGTACATACAAGGGCCTTAACGTTTATGCAGGTGGAGGCGCGGTAATTACTCATGCAATTAATCACCGAATCGAAAAAGACCTACTTCTGGCCGAATCAATTGCAATTCCATTTACTTTCATCTTATTAATATTTGTCTTCGGAGCGATGGTTGCATCTGCTATGCCACTCTTTGTCGGTGTTACAGCAATCCTTGGCTCATTCTTTATAATCTTTCTCTTATCGCATTTCACTAGTGTGAGCGTCTTTGCCCTCAACCTAATCACAGGCTTGGGACTTGGCTTAGGTATTGATTACGCGCTGCTGATGGTCAATCGCTTCCGCGAAGAGCTCCACCATGGAAAAACAGTTGAAGAATCGGTAGTCACAATGGTCGCCACGGCCGGTAAAACGGTTTTTTACTCTGGTCTAACTGTCTTTGTCACCATGGCATCGCTCTTATTCTTTCCGCTTAACTTTTTAAAGTCATTTGGTTATGCAGGCATTGCAGTAATCTCATTGGCCGTTGTTGGCGCAGTTATTGCGCTCCCAGCTCTGCTTGCAATCCTGGGCGAAAAGGTTGACAAGGGAGTCGTACGACGCGGTGCAATTACTCCTAAGGAAGATGGACGTTGGGCCCATACTGCTCGCGCAGTCATGCGCCGCCCGATTCCAGTTGTAATTGCCGCAGTATCTGTACTAGCAATCATGGCAGCACCAATTCTCAACATTAGTTTTGCCCAAGTTGATTCACGAGTTTTACCAGCATCAGATCGCGCCGCTCTCTCCTCTCAAGTAATTGAAACCCGTTTCGATGGCTTAGTTGGTAGTCCAATTGATGTTGTAGTGCCTAATGGAGTGGGGCGCGAGGATGAAATCACAGGATTTCTTAAGAAGGTAAAGGGCGTTGATGGAGTCGTTCGTATCGAGGCTCTTGAAACTTATGGTCAAGATATTCGAGCACAAGTGATCTCCTCAATTGCATCTCGCAGTATTGCTTCAGAGAGAGTAATCCATGAGATCCGAGCCCTTGATAGACCTGATGGAACATTAATTGGTGGCGCAGCCGCCGATTTTACGGATTCACAGGATGGAATCGCAAGCAAACTTCCATTTGCCCTTGGTTGGATCGCATTAACAGTCTTAATTTTAATCTTCATCTTCACTGGCTCAATCATTTTGCCAATTAAAGCGATTATTCTCAATGCACTTTCACTCAGTGCCACACTGGGTGCTATTACCTGGATCTTCATCGATGGCCATTTGAAATGGTTAGTTGGCGATTTCACTGTCACCGGTACCCTTGATACGGGCTCGGTAATCTTGGTAGCTGTCGTAGTCTTTGGCTTATCGATGGACTACGAACTATTTCTACTCTCTCGGATCCGCGAAGAGCATCTTTCTGGAAAATCAAATATTGAATCCGTAGCCGTTGGTCTACAACGTTCGGCGCGAATTATTACTGCGGCGGCATTACTTTTAGCCGGAGTCTTTGCAGCTTTCATGACCAGCGGTGTTACATCTATCAAAATGTTGGGCTTTGGTGTTGCATTAGCGGTTTTACTTGATGCAACATTGGTCCGTGCATTGTTAGTACCAGCGTTGATGCGTTTATTTGGTGAGCGTAACTGGTGGGCACCTAAATCAATGCAGCGTTTTACTTTAAAACACTAAATTTCTGATACCTGGTAGAAGTTGATGTGCTGGCTTTGCGTTTAAGCGATTCCACCACCATCAACAACTAAAGCTGAACCAGTCATGAAACTGCTGTCATCGCTAGCAAGAAAAAGTACAGCTTGAGCAATTTCAATCGGCTCACCCATTCGCTTGAGTGGGCGATCCGCTGATTCAGCAAGAAAAGTTTGAACTTCTTGTTGCAACTGATTTGCCTCATTAACTAGCATTTGGGTATTTGTATCACCTGGGTTAACCGAATTTACTCGAATGTTATCTGGGCCATGATCTATAGCCAATGCACGAGTCATATTTACAACCGCTCCTTTAGAAGCACAGTAGGAAAGTGCTCGCCCGCCACCTTTGAGTCCCCAACCAGAACCAGTGTTAATGATGGAGCCCGCGCCAACTTTTCTCATATGTGGAATTACGTACTTACACATCAAGAAGATCGCTCTGACGTTTACATCAAAGACCATATCCCATTCTTGTGCTGAAATATCAAGACAGGTAGTCCGTTTTATGATTCCGGCATTGTTAAACAGAATATCGATGTGCTCAAAATCTTCCACAATACCTAAAACGAGTTTCTTTATATCCTCTTCGTTGGCTAAATCAACTTTGTATGCCTTCGCTTGTCCGCCCGAAGCGATAATTTCCTTAACGACTTTTTCTGATCCAGAAAAATCAATGTCGGCGACTGCAACAGTTGCGCCATTCTGGGCTAAGAGTTTTGCAGTAGCGCCACCAATACCGCCTGATCCGCCAGTAACAATTGCGACTCTATTTTCTAGGGATCGCGTCATGACTTCGCCCTCTTTCGCTTGCTAACTTCAGGATATTTGCGCAGGTAGGCACGCCAGGTGATCGCCCAGCGTTCTGGATTATCGAAATCTTCATGTGCAGTCTGATGAACTGTCTGATTGTGAGGTGCTGTCCTAATGATCTCTGGATTATCGACAGCTTCTTTGGCTATGTGCCGCAAGACATTGAGATATTCATCGAGCTCCTCACGCGAATAAGCCTCAGTCGGCTCAAGTGTCAAAGGTTGAGGAACTATAAATGGATGGTGGCTTGTCCAGTAATGTAAACCGAAATCCAAAGCACGTAGGCCAATCTCCTCTGTAGTGATTCCTGTTTTTTCGAAAAGTTCATTCCATGAGTATCGAACCTGTTCAACACGTGGTCGATTGGGTGCATAAGGGGCAGTTGCGCCTTTGATTTGAATCATATTCTTCAAGAGGTAGTTGTTATTTAAGACTGCTACTTCTGCGACCTCTCTTAACCCTTTTGCACCTAGGTTCATAATCCAAGAATATGCACGGACGATATTGGGAAGTACGCCGTAGAACGGGGCGACTTTTCCAATTGAGCTAGGCCGATCATCATCCAAAATAAATCTTTCACCTTGTTTAACGATGATTGGACTGGGTAGGAATTTCTCTAACTTTGCAGTAACACAAGATGCACCGGCACCAGGGCCACCACAAGCATGTGGTGTACTAAAAGTCTTATGCAGGTTGAAGTGACATAAATCGAAGCCAGCTTCTTTGGCACGGGTGATTCCAAGAATTCCATTTGCATTGGCTTGATCATACGAAGCAAGCGCCCCAACTGAGTGAAATAACTCTACGATCTCCTTAATGTGGGGATTAAAAATTCCAGTATCTTCTGGATTGGTGATCATTAATGCTGCCGTGCGGTGCGAAATAACTTTCTTATACTCTTCGATGTTTGGGTAACCATTTTCATCTGGGTGCAAGGTGATGATCTTGTACCCAGCGGCTTTGGCTGTTGCTGCATTTGATGGATGAGAAAAGATTGTCGTAACAATCTCATCGCGAATATCGCCTTCCCCAATACTCTGGAAGTAAGCCCTAATCATTGCAACATTTGCCCAAATGGCAGCAGAGCCGCTACTTGTTTGCAACGAAACTGCATCCAGACCGGAAACTTCGGCAAGGATCTCTTGGGTACGCCAAATTATTTCTAGGGCACCTTGCGACTTATCTGGATCTTGAAGTGGATGCAGGTCAAATAGCTCAGCTCGTCGGATAATAAGGTCATTAACCTTCGGCGAATACTTCATCGTGCAAGTACCTTGACCAATGTCTACATTAAGATCGGCGCCTAAATTCTCCTGACTCAGGCGCAAGTAATGTTTAAGAACCTTCATCTGGCCCATTTGCGGCAGGGCTGGTGCAACTTTACGAGCAATAACCGGGTGTAGCTCGGTTGAGATCAACTTGCCTATTTCAACTTCGATTTCTGAGACCAAAACCCCACGCTCGCCTGGGACTGATAATTCAAAAATTACCGGCTCATCCCACCGTGCTTGATGGAAGCGGCGAAGAAGTGGTTTGGGGGCAATAGGTAGAGCCATTACTTAGCCCTCACTATCTCTGACATAACATCAAATAACTGATCAATATCTCTTTGTGTATTCATCTCAGTGACACACACTAGAAGTTCATACTCTGAAATTGGAACGCCAATCTCAGCATTACGCTTTCGTGCCAATGCAATAAGTTCCTTAGCATTTTTACCAGACTCGGTAGAATCAACAACAAACTCTCTAAACTGCAAGGCCGGGTCTGAAATTTTTAATCCAGAGATAGTTCCTAATTTTTTGGCGGCATAACGTGTTCGTGCAATTATGGTCTGGCCAACTTCCACCATTCCATCAGCTCCCATGAGTGCTAAATAGACACCGGCTGCTATACCCCAAAGTGCTGCGGCTGTGCCTACCCACTCTTTTCCCTCTTCCCGAAGGGCAAAAGAGGTCCGCTCATATGCGACATCCCCGAATCCGTATTCACCTTCGACGCTTGTTGACTCCATTCCAAATAAGCGCGAGGGAAGCTCCATTACAAATTTCGTGTCATCATGAACTGCAATAAAGCCGCCATGCCCTCCGCCAAACCAACAATGAATACCCAAAGATTGTATATCTCCGTGAATAATGTCTGCCCCTTGATCGGCAGGTGATTCAAGAATCCCTAACACAATCGGATCGGTTCCGACAATTAAAAGTGAGTCATTTCTCTTGGCTATCTCTGAAATCGCTTGGATCTTTGTGCATAAGGTTCCTAAATAATTTGGGGTCTCTACCCAAATTGCGGCGCAACTTGAGTCAAGATGCTTTTCAATGCCAGCTAAATCTGGTTGTCCATCAATTTCGTTAATAAATACAAATTCAAGCTTCATCTGATTATAGTTTAAAACCTTCGATAACTTATCAGGATTTATCCGGGATGCCACAAGAATTTTGTTTCGTCCAGTAATTCTCTCCGCCATCGCCATAGATGTAGCCGCTGCCTGCATTCCATCATAGGTTGGCACGTTAACGACATCCATATTAACCAATTCAGCCATCATGGATTCATATTCAAATAGAGCTTGAAAGCGCCCATGATCCTCATAGGGATCACCAGCATATGCAGTTAAAAATTCACTTCGATTAATTACTTCATCAACCACTGCAGGCACGAAGTGGTTGTATGTGCCTGCTCCCAAAAAACTTAACATTTCACCTTGTGGTGTGTTTTTATTGAGAATACCAACAACATGACGCACTAAGTCTTGTTCATTTAAAAATGGATCTGGAAGATTCAACTCACCTTGAACGCGCAGATTTTTCGGTATGTCAGAATAAAAAGCTTCAATACTGTCAACACCGATATAATCAAGCATTGCTTTCTTTACATCTGGATTTGAGTTAGGAATATAAGGGTGCGCACTCTTAGATCTGTCAGCCATTTATCACTAGCTACCTCTCATAATTTGAACATCACAAGAACATGATTGTAGGTAAAAACCAGAGAATGTAAATGGAAACCAGAGAATGTGGTGTCCTCGGCCGGAGTCGGACCGGCGACCTACCGCTTAGGAGGCGATTGCTCTATCCACTGAGCTACGAGGACCTGCTGGATAACGAAGGCAATCTTGTCATGAATTATTAGGCGCGTTAGACTTAAAGAAATGGCACTTACCTTTGATGTCGTAATAATTGGCTCCGGCTTTGGTGGATCGGTTTCAGCACTGCGTCTGCGTGAAAAGGGTTATAGCGTCGCAGTTCTAGAGGCGGGGCGTCGCTTTAAGGATAAGGATTTTCCTAAGACTTCCTGGCGTTTACGCAAGTTTCTCTACGCGCCAGCCATTGGCTGTTATGGGATTCAACGTATTCATGTACTGCCAGATGTATTGGTTTTGTCAGGTGCCGGCGTTGGTGGAGGCTCACTTGTCTATGCAAATGCTCTGTATCAACCTGGCGATGCATATTTTAATGATGCACAGTGGGCATCGATTACCGATTGGAAAGCAGAGTTAGAGCCGTGCTTTGATCAAGCACGGCGGATGTTGGGTGTAGCTGAAAATCCATATTTTTCTCCCAGTGATCAAGCCATGAAAGATGTTGCAACAGAGATGGGTGTTGGGCACACATTTGCGATGGCGCCTCTTGGTATCTACTTTGGTGAGGGCAAAGGTATCGCTGCTAAAGATCCATACTTCGGTGGAGTTGGGCCAGATCGAAATGGCTGTCAACAGTGTGGTGCATGTATGACTGGCTGCCAATTTAATGCAAAAAATACTCTGCCTAAGAATTATTTGGGCTTAGCTGAATCTGCCGGTGCACAGGTCTTTCCGATGACTACCGTTAAATCCTTTTCGCAAAACGTTGACGGTACGTGGGAGATCCAAGCCGTTAAGAGCAATGATCCCTTCGCAACAGTTATTAAGTTCAAGGCTAATCAAGTTATTGTTGCCGCCGGAACATATAACACTCAAAAGCTTCTGCATACAATGAAACGTAAAATGCTTCCGCAATTATCTAACCACTTGGGTCAACTCTCTCGCACAAATAGCGAGGCCTTAACGGGTGCAATGATGCCGAATATCGATATTGATTTCAGCGCGGGAAGTGCGATTACATCCTCATTCTTTCCCGATGAGCACACGCATATTGAGCCAGTCAGATACGGCAAGGGCAGTAACTTTATGGGCTTAATGCAGACCATCATGACCGATGGTTATAAATCAACGGGACGAAGAAGGCACTGGATTAAACAGTTCATCGCCAATCCTTCACTACTTGGAAAGATTCTCAATGTTCGTCGCTGGAGCCAACGCACAGTAATCGCACTCACGATGCAAAATGTTGATTCATCCGTAACTGTGAGCGGAAAACGGGGCTTATTTGGTTGGCATTTAACATCTACAAATGATCCGCTAAAGCCAAATGCCACGTATATTCCAGCGGCCAATGAAGTTGTAAGGCGGATCGCCGACAAATATGGCGGGATCGCAGGTGGACATATTGGCGATCTTATTGATGCACCCTTTACCGCTCACTTTGTAGGTGGATGTGTAATTGGAGAAGATGCTGAGCATGGCGTTATCGATCCTTATCATCGCGTCTATAACTATCCAACTCTGCATATCGTGGATGGTTCGACTATCACCGCCAACCTTGGAGTTAATCCATCACTTACTATTACCGCACAAGCAGAACGTGTGCTATCGATGTGGCCAAACAAAGGTGATGCAGATGTTCGTCCAGTACAAGGTGCGAAGTACCAACGCATTTTCCCCATCGCGCCGAAACAACCATTTGTACCAGCCGGTGCAGTTGGTGCACTGAAGATTTCTTAGGAGAGCGATGAGATCTTGGGCATTAGTTACTGGTGCAACCGCTGGTATTGGTGAGAGTTTTACTCGACTACTTGCAGCCAATAACTACAACGTCGTACTAGTGGCCCGTGACTTACCGCGTCTGCACGAGCGTGCAGCTGGACTCCAGAGCGCCTATGGAGTTGAAACCGTTGTACTACAAGCTGATCTTTCTAGCGATGCAGGATGCGCTTTTATTGAAAAATATATTGCCGATAACGAAATCGACGTTCTGATTAATAACGCTGGCTTTGGAATCAATAAGGCCTTTACCGTTAGCGCATTAGATGCCGAGCAAAACCTGCTTGATGTATTGGTGCGCACTCCTATGCGACTCATGCATGTGGCTTTACCTGGAATGAAGGCACGGGATAATGGCATCATCATCAATGTCTCATCGGTTGCAGGATTTATGGCTGGTGGTACTTACAGTGCATCGAAGTCTTATCTCACGGTGCTCTCTGAATCTCTTCATACTGAATTAGCTGGAACTAAGGTAATAATCAGCGCGCTGTGTCCTGGCTTTACTCGAACCGAGTTTCACCAGCGGGGCCGAATGTCTATGAAGGGGCTACCTGCCTTTATGTGGCTCAATGCCGACAAACTTGTGGCAAAAGCTTGGAGCGACGCTCTTAAAGGAAAGGCGATCTCAGTCCCTGGCTGGCAGTACAAGTTATTAACTTTTGTTATGAGTATTGCACCTCGGCCCATGGTGCGAAAAATAGGGTTGAGTCTTCGGGTAAAGCAGCGCCGCTAAACTCACATTGAATTCATTGAATCATCGGCGAGTTATCACAGGCTCTTAAAGCCCCATTAGATACAATTCACAGATATTCGATGGAGGTTTTTACATGCGTAAACTCGCAGCAGTCGGTGTCACAATCATCATGGCCGGTAGCGTAATAATTGCGGCCCCAGCCACTGCAGCTGCCAAGATTTCAAATGGCACTGCATGTACAAAATCTGGTGCAACAACGAGTGTCAGTGGCAGCAAATACAAATGTGCTACCAACCCCTTATCAACAAGCAAGAAATTAACCTGGCTATCTCTTGACTGTATTACAACGGCAAATGCCTATGTAACTGCACTAAAGTCATCAAGTGAGATCTCTACAAAACTCGCTGCTCAGATTCCAGTTATTGATCTTGGAATCGCAAATGAGATTACAAATAAAGCTGAGACTCAAGTAAAATTAGATGAGTCAAATCTTCGTCTTACAGCGGCGCAGACGAAACTTGCTGCTGCAAAGAGTGATGCCGATAAGAAGATTCTTACAACAGCGATAGGATCATGGACCTCTGCAGTACGTGCATATACAAGCAAGATGAATCGCATTGCACAAACTATCAAAACGCTTGAAGCCTCTAAGTTAAAGGCAACCAATCAGCCAATACAGCTCACTGCAGATGTTGCCAATACAAAGTCAAATGCTCAGCTCATCTGCACGAAGGGCTTCTAAAGCCTAAGGGTATTAAGGCAAAGCTCCGTTACTGAAACTAGTAGCAGGGCTTTCCCTATTTAATTCTGTTGGACATGTGCCTAGGTTGAATAAATGCGCACGAGGCTCCTGGTATCTGTCGGTCCCGTGCTTCTGATACTGCATCTACTCTTAAATTTCTTTCCCTCCATAAAAGGAGTGTGGAGCGAGCTCTACCTCTATAACGCTATTGCACTGACTGCAATAGCAGCCGTTATGAACGCCCCACGAGTTAACGACCGCTTTGCCCAACCACTGGTTGCAGCAGCAATTGGATTCTGGTTTACCGGCTCTCTTATCTCGAGTATCTCTTCATACTTTCTTCTTAACGCACCCACACAACTGCTCTCTAACGCCGCATACCTACTCTTCTATCCCTTGGCCATAGTTGGTCTGCCACGCTTACTATCTCCTAGTCGTAAGTTCTCAACTCTTGAGATCTTTGATGCATCTATCGTAGGTCTAGGTCTAACTACATTAGGTACTACGTTTTTCCTTAAACCTGTCCTGCCGCACTTTAATGGCGACCTTACTCAAACATTCTTTGCAATCATCTATCCCATAGCGGATTTGATTGTGTTCTCACTAACTTTAGCTACGATTTTGGCGCAAGGCCTGTCTAGGCGAGGATTAGTTCTTGCAGCCGGCGTTCTAACCTTTTCTATAACTGACTTTCTCTATCTTGGAATGCATGTTAATAATACTTATATCTTTGGATCTCTCATTGACGATGGTTGGCTTTTAGGACTTCTCCTCATTGCGATAAGTTTTTACTGCATGGGCTCTGACTCACTTGATGAAAAAAGCACTGATCCAATTTTGATCACACTCTCTGTTTTCTTAAGTGCAACTCTTTTAGCACTCATTGCACTTCGACCTAATTATTTCCCAAACTTTGTTCTAATCCCAGCAATCGCAACTTTGCTCTTAGCTTTCATTCGCATGACTCTTGCATTAAAGGCAGCTAAGAATATCGGGCATGAAAGAATTCTTGCGCGCACAGATGAGCTCACTGGATTACCTAATCGCCGAAGATTGATTTCAGAGATTGAAAACTTTATAGAAAAGGATGGTTCACTCCTGCTTTTAGATCTTGATGGCTTCAAGCCTGTAAATGACTCTCATGGACATGCCACTGGCGATAAAGTGCTGCAACAAGTTGCGGTTCGCTTTAGCCGCTCAATTCCCCACAGCGCACTACTCGCTCGATTAGGTGGCGATGAGTTTGGAGTTTTATACGAGGGAAGTTACGAGTCTGCTATGGATGTTGCCCTGGCATTACGAGCAACATTGAGCTACCCATTTAAAATAGATAATGAAAGCATCAGTATCGGAGTAAGTATTGGAGTGGCTGCCAATAACGGCACCTCTGATTTACTGCGCCGAGCCGATGACGCAATGTATCGAGCTAAGCGCGAGGGTCTTGGGGTTTGTCGGCTTTAATCTCTTTCAATCGTGCTAATGATTCAAGGCGCTCAAGCGCATGATCTACGATTCTTATGGGGTATGCCTTGCTATAGCCATCGGCATGTAGCCAGGGTTCGTGAATCTGATCAGCGCCCAAATGCGCTAACTCTGGAACATATCTGCGGATGTAGTCACCGTTGGCATCAAAGCGCTTGCCCTGCTCGATGGGGTTAAAGACCCGATAGTAAGGCGATGCATCGGTCCCGCTGCCGGCTGTCCACTGCCAACCATGAGCATTTGATGCAACATCAAAATCAACTAAATGCTGGGCGAAGAACCTCTCCCCTAACTGCCACTCCAAATGTAAATCCTTTACGAGAAATGAGGCTACGACCATACGGGTTCGATTGTGCATCCAGCCCTCATGTACTAACTGGCGCATCGCAGCATCTACAAAGGGATAGCCGGTCTTGCCTTCACACCAGGCTTTAAATTGACTCTCGGGCTTGTCATAGCGCATCTCGGCAAAGCGGGGTGCGTAATACTCCCGATCGGTCATTGGGTTATTAAAAAGAACATCGGCATAAAACTCGCGCCATGCAATCTCTTTTCTAAAAGTATCATGAGCCTTATCCTCTCCGAGACTCTTCAATAAAGTCCGTGGGTGAATCTCCCCAAACTTTAGATATGTACTCATCTTTGATGTGCCATCCATACCTGCAAAATTTCTATTTTCATCGTAAGAGTCAAGAGCGTTTTTGGTGAAAACCTTAAATCGAGATAAAGCCGCCTGTTCTCCTGCCTCAATGATTTCAACACCTTCAGGTAAGGGAAAATCTGGAAAATCACGATATTCAGAAGTTGGTTCAACCAAATTCAAACTCTTTGGCGTGATAGCCGGTGCTCGCCATCCATGTGTGCGCCACGCTCTGTAAAAAGGTGTGTAGACCCTGTATGGAGTTCCATCGCTAGGTTTTATGACTCGCCCTGGAGTAACTGCATAAGGGCTGCCAGTACGAACTAATGTAATACCAGCAGCTTCGACTCGAGCATCACGGGCTGCGCCGTAGCGCTCATACTCTGCAGAGATATGGACCTCCGCAACTCCATACTTCTTAATAAGTGCAGATAGAACTTCAATCTGATCGCCTTCGATAATATGTAGGCGGTTACCAAGAGAGTCGTCAAGCTTTCTCAACGATTGGCTCATGTAGGCCAGGAGTTTTGTACCGGCTGCTTGAATCTGGGATCTATTAAGAATAAAAAGTGGAATCACTTGCTCGCCCGATTCAATCGCAGCTAATAGTGCAGGGTGGTCATTGATTCGTAGATCTCGACGAAACCACATAATTGATGCTTGTGCCTTGGGCATGGCTGAATCCAAGCACTTTTTTGACCTTACTGCAGTCCCTTACTTATGGAGTTGTTCGACCGTGGAATCCCAGCCAGTCACTGATTCGGGAGAGCGAGGGGCCTTGCCGATATAGCGCGCAGATGGGCGAATCAATCTGCCCGTGCGCTTTTCTTCAAGAATATGTGCAGACCATCCGGCGGTGCGCGCGGCGGTAAACATAGATGTAAATAAGTGTGATGGAACTTGGGCAAAGTCCAAAATAATCGCTGCCCAGAACTCAACGTTTGTTTCAAGAACACGATCTGGTTGTCGTTCGCGAAGCTCTTTTAGCGCCGCTTGTTCTAGAGCCTCAGCAATGGCATAGCGCGGCGCGTTTAACTCTTTTGCAGTGCGACGCAAAGTACGTGCACGAGGATCTTCGGCGCGATAGACGCGATGGCCAAAGCCCATCAAACGCTCTTTGCGATCAAGCAGGCCTTTTACATAAGCAGTTGCATCGCCAGTCTTTTCAACTTCATCGATCATATGAAGTACGCGCGAAGGTGCACCACCATGTAATGGTCCAGACATCGCGCCGATTGCACCAGAAATTGCAGCGGCAACATCGGCACCAGTTGATGCAATAACGCGCGCAGTAAATGTTGATGCATTCATTCCATGTTCGGCGGCAGATACGAAGTACGCATCGATTGCGCGGACATGAAGTGGATCTGGCTCTCCACGCCAACGGATCATCATGCGCTCTACAACTGTATGTGCCTTATCGATTTCAGACTCTGGAACTGGTGGCGCGCTCACTCCACGTGCAGCTTGAGCTAAGTAAGAAAGCACCATTACAGATGTGCGGGCGAGATTGCTACGCGTCTCAACTTCATCGATATCTAATAGAGGTTTAAATCCCCATGCTGGTGCCAACATCGAGATCGCGGCCTGAACATCAACACGAACGTCACCTGAGTGAACCGGCAAAGGAAATTTTTCAGCATTTGGTAGGCCAGGGTTGAACTCGTCATCGACTAAAAGTCCCCACACGTTTCCAAATGAGACTCGACCAACGAGATCTTCAATATCAACACCACGGTAGCGAAGTGAGCTGCCCTCTTTATCTGGCTCTGCAATCTGAGATTCGAAGGCGATGACACCCTCAAGACCAGGCTTGAAATCCTCTGACACGGTTGGCTCCTTTTTTTCGCTCTGCAGGTGCTAATTCTGCACCTAAGCAGGGGGTGCCAACGACCATTCCAGTGCGAGGATGCACTCAGAGTGAAAGTGAGGTTCGATACATCCATGAGTGAAGAGAGTTTTAATCGCGATGAAATCAGGGCGATGCGCCGCTCATATGGCCAGAACGGTATCGGCGAATTAGATAGTGATCCTTTTAAGGTATTTGCAGAGTGGCTAGGCCAAGCCCATGAAAATCCAATTATCGTTGAAGCAAATGCGATGGTGCTCTCAACAGTCAATCCTGATTTAGCGATTACAACACGCACTGTTTTGCTCAAAGATATATCGCAAGGTGGCTTTACATTCTTTACTAATTACTCATCACGCAAAGCACACTCGATCGACATGAATGCACAGGTCAGCCTTTTGTTCCCTTGGTATGCAATGGAACGGCAGGTTTCAATTACTGGTTTAGCTGAGAAAGTAAGTAGCGATGAGTCGCAGAGTTATTTTGCAACACGTCCATGGTCATCTCAAATCGGTGCGTGGGCCAGTCACCAATCAGCACCCCTTGCATCACGTGAAGAGTTAGAACAGAGATTTCAAGGCGCGGCCGAAAAGTGGCCTGAGGGAAGTGTTGTTCCATGCCCTCCACATTGGGGTGGTTATCGCGTTACTCCCCTTGGTATTGAATTCTGGCAGGGGAGATATTCACGGTTGCATGATCGATTGCGCTATGAGCGGGCTAACACTGGCGCTGATTGGGTTATAGGTCGCTACTACCCTTAAACTCACCCAATGAGTGCAGAGATAATTATTCCGACAAGTATCAAACCTCTCGATGGACGTTTTGGTTGTGGGCCATCAAAGATTCGCCCGCAGGCATTAACTGCGCTCTCATCGGGTGCAAATTTAATTCTCGGTACATCGCATCGCCAAAAACCTGTTAAGAACGTTGTTAAGCGCGTTCGCGATGGCCTGCATGCTCTCTTTAATCTGCCTGTTGGCTATGAAGTTATTCTCGGTAACGGAGGATCTACCGCTTTTTGGGATATTGCAACGCTGGGATTGATTCAGGAACGATCACAACACTTAGTCTTTGGCGAGTTCTCCTCCAAGTTTGCATCGGCGGCCAAGGAAGCGCCATTTCTAGGCGAACCAACGGTTATTAAATCCGAGCCGGGAAGGCATCCATTTTCGGTGGCCGAGCCTGGAATCGACGTATACGCATTGACACACAATGAGACAAGCACTGGTGTTTCTATGCCAATTTTGCGCCCTGGCGGCACAGATGGTGCACTCGTCGTAGTAGATGCAACGAGTGCCGCTGGTGGATTATTAGTTGATCCGAAAGAGTTTGATACCTACTACTTTGCACCTCAAAAATCATTTGCATCCGATGGTGGGCTATGGATCGCCATCATGAGTCCGGCTGCAATCGCCCGAGTAGAGGCAATTAAGGCCAGCGGTCGTTGGATCCCAGCCTTCTTTGATTTAACTATCGCAGTTGAAAACTCGCGCCTTGATCAGACGTATAACACCCCTGCCGTTTCAACTTTGATATTACTAGCCGAGCAAATTGAATGGATGAACGCCGGCGGAGGACTTTCATTTGCTGCAGGCCGAAGTGCCCAATCATCTGACATCTTATACTCGTGGGCCGAGAAAACTGAGTACACATCTCCCTTTGTTGTAGACCCTGCGATGCGATCTAAGGTTGTTGGCACCATTAACTTTGATGATTCGATTGATGCTACAAAAATTGCAACAGCGTTGCGCGCTAATGGAATCGTTGATACCGAGCCTTATCGCAAGTTAGGTAAGAACCAATTGCGTATAGGAATGTTCCCAGCCGTTGACCCAGGCGATGTTGAAGCCCTCACCGCCTGTATCGAGCACGTTGTAGCTGCGCTTTAATAGATGCCTAATACATTTCACCGTGGCCGTTTTTTTTGGATTGTTGCCACGCAAACCGCCGTTGTTAACTTCTACCTTGGTGGCTTTGGCCCAGCACAATCACTGCTTCGTGCAGACCAAGGTACATCGCTAACTGTTGCAGGTCTCCATGGCACAGCACTGGGAGTTGCAGCTATCGCGGCCGGTTATGCCTTCCCCCATTTCACTCATCGATTTGGCCGAACCCGTTCAAGCTGGATAGGTCTAACTATTTTTAGTACGGGTTTGATTATCTTTGTTATCTCTCCTCCCGTGTTTCTGACTTTGCCAGCTACGTTGATGGTGGGCTTTGGTACGTCGATTGTCATCAACGCGATGCTGGCATCCATGTCCCACCACTATGGCAAGGCCGCTAAAGTAGCTATTCCTAAAGCAAATGGAGTTTCTTCAATTGGGTATGTTCTCGGTACTGGCCTCATTGGCACAATAGCTATTATCTTTCCAAGCCTTTGGCGCGTGGGCTTACTTCTCGCCATTCCCGTCGCAATTGCAGTCTTTGTTTTAGGTCGGGATAAAGAGAGCGAAGATCACGTTCCAGATGAGGATGGGCGTCAGAGTGGAAAGCTCTCCCGAAATTTCTGGATTTCATGGCTTGGTTTCGTTGCATGTATTTCAAGCGAGTTTGCCGTTTCATTCTGGGCAGCAGCATTACTTAAGGATCGCGTAGGTTCAAGTGCGGCAATTTCAACGACTGCAGTGGCAGCTATTGGTTTCGGGATGATTGTTGGACGTTGGTATGGTCCAAACATATTAAGGCGACTAACCCTTGACGGGCAATTTCTTGTTGCTACCTCTACTCAATTTCTCGGTTTTGTTGTCTTTTGGTTCTCACACTCAATGCTCATCAGCCTAATTTCTCTATTCACGATTGGCCTGGGCGTCTCAACACAGTTCGCACTAGCAGCTATTCGTCTGATTTCCTTTAGCGATGGGCGCCCAGACCTTGCAATCGGTCGAACATCTCTTGCCGCCGGAACTGCAATTGCTGGCGCACCATTTCTATTGGGCGTTCTCGGCGATCACTTTGGAATCTCGCGGGCATACATCATGGTCCCCGTTTTAATTGCTATCTCCTTTATTATAGTCAAGTTCATACCTTCTAACCAGGTTGAGGCATAATTGATGAATTATAAAACGCGAAGAATGGTCACCTTAGTTGTGCTCTTTGGTCTAATTATTTTGATTGCGGTTAGCGGTCTTTAGAACTGCAGCAACACTTATATCTGCAGGAATTTCAAGCTTATTTCTAAATTTTAACCAAATAACTAAAGTTGCAAGTAGTGAGATAGTTCCACAAGCGGCCACTGTTTGGCGAATACCAACAACTTCAGCCATAACACCGATAAGTGGGGAACCCACTGGTGTACCACCCATAAAAATGAGCAAATAAATCCCCATGATGCGACCTCTAATTGCCGGATCGCTATTTACTTGAACAATTGAATTAGCCATAACCATCGTCGTTAGAGCCGAAATTCCACACACCGGTAACCACATTGCATATGCAAGGTAATTCGGCATAGTGGAAAGAATTATTACGGCGGTAGAAAAAACACCGCCTGAAAGAATTACGTAACGGGTCTGTCGAAATCTCTCTAATCGTGCTGAAGCTATTGCACCTGAAAAGGAGCCAATTGCTACAAAGGTTCCAAGTAGGCCGTACGACACTGGGCCTTTGTGAAACTCTTTAGTCGCCATTAGCGCATTGAAGATTTGAAAGTTAAGACCAAAAGTTCCGAGGAAAAATACCATAAGCATGACAACGTAAACATCGGGACGCTTTAGCGCATAGCGCAGGCCCTCTCGTACACTCGTCTGGCTCTTTGGCCGATCTTGTTGAAAGAACTCTTTCTCATTCAAAGCTAATAGCGCGGCGATTGCGAAAAGGTATGAGAGCCCGTTGATAATAAAGGAGGGACCAGTTCCAAAAGCGGCAATGAGCCCACCTGATACCGCAGGGCCAATTAATCGGCCAGCGTTAAAATTAGCCGAATTCAAACTAACGGCATTGGGCAAATCGCTGTGTCCCACAATTTCAGCGGCAAATGCCTGTCGAACTGGTGCATCTATCGCCGTCGAAATCCCTAGAACTGCGGCCAAGGCAAATACATGCCAGAGTTTTATGTGGTTTGTTATAACTAATGTGCCCAACGCTATGGCAGCAAATGCACCAAGTGCGTTAGTTGCAACAAGTAGTTTGCGTTTGTTAAATCGATCGGCAAATGCTCCACCATGGAGTGAGAAGAAGAGGACTGGCGTGAACTGAATCGCTGTGACAAGACCTAAATAAGTACCACTATGGGTAAGCTCGAGAACAAGCCAATCTTGGGCAACGCGCTGGGCCCAGCTGCCGATATTTGAAATAGTATTTGCTGGAAAAAGGATGCGGTAATTACGGTGACGAAATGAACGCCAATTACCGCCTTCTTTTACCGAGATCCGCATTACTCTTCTCTCATGGAATCAAATATCCGATCAGTGGTAACGCTAGTAGCAATCGGGACTATCTGCTGGCTTGTTGCCGGTGTTGTTGCACTGGCTATGAATGCCGACGCGAAGATTATTTGGACATGTGCCTTTGGTGCAGCCTTAGGTGCAATAGGCATTCGATACTCAATACGTCGCGCCCGACGCAGTGGTATTTAAGCCTCTAGTTGAGAGGCGATACCGCGCAGAACACGGCCTAAACGCTCGGCTTCAGGCCCTGCTGGATGTCGGCCATGACGAAGGCCATTTCCAACACGATCTAGAATTTTAATTGTGTCTTCAATCATCGCGGCTAAATCATCTGGATTAACACGTGAGCCCTCTGCAAGAGATGGTGGTGCATCAATAATATGAACCGACATCGCTTGTGGACCTTTACGACTATCAGCGACACTAAATTCAAGTTTTGTTCCAGGCTTAACCGTCGATACACCTTCAGGAAGTGATGATGCAGCAAGATAAACATCTTCGCCCTCATCATTTGCAATGAAGCCAAAGCCTTTTTCTAATGAAAACCATTTAACGCGGCCTGTAGGCATGGGGATGACTCCTTAAGGTTTTTAATCTACTGGTATAGCCGCGGGCTGCGGTCAGGTACTTAGTTTAACATCAGATGCAGTGAAGGTGGCTTCGGAATGTGCTCCGCAGCCGTGATCAACCGATACAACGCGCGCATCTTCAGGCGAGACTGCATTGGCACACACGCCAAAAGTCGAGCGCAGTGAGCCTGCAATCTGAATAAAAAAGCCACATGAATGACAAGGCTTCGGTGCCGATTCTGCCATTGGAGATTTAGGTCCACGATCTCCGTCATACCAACGCTTGGCCGCTTGATCGCGACCTTCAATTGACATTACTCGGGCACGACCAAAACCAAGTTCAATCGCCATCGCAGTATCTAAATCCTCATCCTGTGGAAGTGCCTGCTCACCTGCGACTAAACGTGTGTCATCGAGTGAGCTTGGAACAATATCGCCAACGCCAACATCCCCTGGTTGAATCCGATCACGATATGGAATCCAGTCCGGTGCAGTTAATGCATCTGGGCCAGGAAGAACTACAACATCACATATCGTTGGCGCGATATCGGCATCGACCTTTGCAACGGTGACACACCAGCGCCAGCCTTTATAACCTGAAAGCTTTGCTTCAAATAAATAAGTAGCCACACGATCTTCATCATCAAATTCAACAGAAACAAATTTTCCGATCTGCGATGTCCCATGAATCTCATCGATGATGGCATTTCGGGCAAGCTCGGTTGCATCAAATGGATTTTCTCCAGTTGATTGCTTTTCCTTTGGTACTTTCTTAAGGAGCGACTTCTTTGCCATGAGATAAGGATAAAGCAGAACGCCGCCCCGATGTTAATTGGGGGCGGCGTTCTGCCTAACTAGGTGAAAAGGGCTTTAGAAGTCCATGTCTCCGCCACCTTGTGGCATTGGTGCTGGATTCTTCTCTGGCTTATCTGCAATTACTGCCTCAGTTGTAATGAAGAGTGCTGCAATCGATGCAGCATTTTGGAGTGCAGAGCGAGTGACCTTAGCTGGATCGATGATGCCAGCTTTAATCATGTCTACATACTCTCCCGTTGCAGCATTTAATCCCTGACCTGAAGGTAGGTGACGGACTTTCTCTACTACTACTCCGCCTTCAAGACCTGCATTAATTGCGATCTGCTTAAGTGGGGCTTCAATTGCGAATTCAACAATCTTCGCGCCCGTTGCCTCATCGCCAGCAAGTGATAACTTCTTAAATACCGCTGTGCCAGCTTGTAGAAGTGCAACACCGCCACCGGCGACGATTCCCTCTTCTACTGCAGCCTTTGCATTGCGTACTGCATCTTCAATGCGGTGCTTGCGCTCTTTGAGCTCTACCTCAGTTGCAGCCCCTGCCTTAATAACAGCTACGCCACCGGCAAGCTTTGCAAGACGCTCTTGCAACTTCTCGCGATCATAATCTGAATCAGATTTTTCAATCTCTGAGCGAATCTGTGCGACGCGACCCTTAATAAGTGCATCATCGCCTGCTCCTTCAACGATTGTTGTCTCATCCTTGCTGATAACAACCTTGCGAGCGCGACCCAAGAGTTCGAGGCCAGCTTGATCAAGCTTGAGGCCGACCTCTTCAGAGATAACTGTTGCACCTGTAAGGATTGCAATATCTTGAAGCATCGCCTTGCGACGATCGCCAAAGCCTGGGGCCTTAAGGGCGGCCGAGCGGAAAGTTCCACGAATCTTATTTACCACCAAAGTTGCAAGAGCCTCACCCTCAACATCTTCGGCGATTATTGCAAGTGGCTTACCTGATTGCATAACTTTTTCAAGAACAGGTACGAGATCCTTAATATTTGTAATTTTTGAGTTAGCGATTAACACATATGCATCCTCTAAAACAACTTCCATGCGATCCTGGTCGGTTACAAAGTATGGAGAGATGTAACCCTTATCAAAGCGCATTCCCTCAGTGAGCTCTAGCTCAAGTCCAAAAGTATTTGACTCTTCAACGGTGATAACGCCCTCTTTGCCAACCTTATCCATCGCCTCGGCGATCATCTCGCCGATAGTTACATCGGCTGCAGAGATCGATGCAGTTGCAGCGATCTGCTCCTTTGAATCCACGCTCTTTGCCATCGATAAAAGTTCGGTGACGATTGCATCGACAGCCTTTTCAATTCCGCGCTTGAGCGCCATTGGATTTGATCCAGCTGCTACGTTACGTAGACCTTCGCGTACAAGAGCTTGTGCCAAAACAGTTGCAGTCGTTGTTCCATCGCCTGCTACATCATCTGTCTTCTTAGCAACTTCCTTAACTAGCTCAGCGCCGATCTTTTCCCATGGATCCTCTAAATCAATCTCTTTTGCAATTGAGACGCCATCGTTAGTAATCGTTGGGGCGCCCCACTTCTTTTCAAGAACTACGTTGCGTCCGCGAGGCCCGAGCGTTACTTTGACCGCATCGGCCAAGATGTTCATTCCGCGCTCTAATCCGCGACGTGCTTCTTCGTTAAAGGCAATCTGCTTTGCCATGAGTTGTGCTCACTTTCCTTTGATTTCAGTGGGGGCTTTATCACTCGCACCCCGAGAGTGCTAACGCCAAATCTACGGGAGGTGCTCCCAGGACGCAAAACGGGAC
>CAFBQE010000008.1_pt1 | contig 26671 bp, 28 predicted proteins | sample 7269911 | NCBI WGS metagenome assembly CAFBQE01 (sample SAMEA6814173, study PRJEB35770) | uncultured Actinomycetes bacterium | biome: Freshwater; feature: Freshwater reservoir; material: water | place: Czech Republic | collected 2016-11-09 | depth 30m m
CTCTGATGTCGTTGTAGCACTCGGTGGCGGTTCTGTCATCGATACTGCAAAAGCGGCACGTTTGTGCGCCCAACTCAACTGCACATTCCGTGAGTTCCAATCTAAAGCTCCGGTCTATCCAGCGCCAACTTTGCCGTTAATTGCACTTCCAACTTCGGCTGGAACTGGCTCTGAAGTATCTGGCGGCTCGGTTATCTCTGATCCAGAGGCGGGCCGCAAAGCTGGTATTGCTAATGGAAACCTACGTGCACAAGTTGCACTGGTTGACCCGGTCCTTACATACTCAATGCCACCTTCAATGACTGCGAACACGGGAATCGATGCGCTAGCGCAAGCTATTGCTGGAATCATTGCAAAGTGCAGCACACCAATTGGAGATGCAATCGGGTATGAGGCAGTACGCATGATGACTCCAGCTTTAGTTGCTGCCTTTAAAGATGGCAACGATAAAACTGCCCGCGCTGGAATGTCATCAGGCAGCATGATGGCTGGCCTTACGATGAATATCTCTGACTGCACAGCAGAGCATTCATTAGGTCAAGCAATTGGTGGCCTCAAGCATGTGCCACATGGTTTAACAATTGGTTTAGTTTTAGTTGAGACCCTTACACGTGAATCAAAAATCGTTCCTGAAAAGATGGAGCGCGTTGCAGATGCCATGGGTGTGCCACAAGATGGCACTAAGGATGGATCTCGTTGCGTTAATGCTGTGAGAAAGATCCTGGCCCAGCTGCAATTCCCAGTCCTCTCATCTCTTGGTTTTGTTGAAGGCGATATCGATGAGTTAGCTGAGATTGCATTAAAGGACTACTTCATTACTCAAGCTCCAAAACCGTGGAGCAAGCAAGAAGTAGTCGATGCATTTATGTCAGCACTCAAACTAGAGAGCCGTGTTGCTTAAGACGTGGAAGAGGTTCTAACTAACCCTTCAGTTCTTCGGGTCACTGCGCTTTTAAAAGAGCTTGGCTGCTCTGGAGAGCCCACAATTCTCTCGGACTCTGCCCGCACCGCACTTGATGCAGCCAATGCTTTGGGGATTGAAGTCGGACAGGTTGCATCATCCATAGTTTTTAAATTGCCAAGTGGCAATCCACTTTTAGTGATTACCAGTGGGCGCCACCGTGTTGATACTGAGCTTGTTGCCAAGAACTTAGGTGTTGAAAAGCTTCACCGAGCAGATGCTGACTTTGTTAAAACCGCTTCAGGCTTTTCCATCGGTGGCGTCTCCCCCATCGGCTGGATTAATCAACCTGAAATAACTTTGATCGATGTGGCACTTAATGAACATGAAGTTGCTTGGGCAGCAGCCGGGCACCCACACTCGGTCTACCCAACCTCTTTTGCAGAACTATCGCGAGTAACTGGTGCAATATCTATGGTCGTTGGCGATTAAATGATCGTTGCTTACTTCTGGACCATCACTCCTAGCCGCATCCCTTTTGCTCTAGTTGCGATGGCCATGGATCGCTTTATATTGCGCGCATCCAAAAACGTTGGCTTCTTTAAATCTTTAGGAACTGGCAAAGGTGAGAGTTTTACTCCTGCCGATGCAAACGCTCTTCGCTGGGGTTTGATTGCGCAGGTTCACAACATAGATGCTCTTGATCAATCTTTTGTAGTTAAACAGTGGCGCAAGAACTGTACAGATGAATTTCGCGCCGTACTTGAACCAATATCTTCTCATGGTCAATGGACAAAGCAAGAACCCTTTGTAGCATCAGTAAAGGATTGGACCGGCCCAGTTGTTGCAATTACACGAGCGCGCATAAAGTGGCATCAAAACCTGCGCTTTTGGAGCTCTGTGCCACCTGTAACAATGTCGTTGAAATCAGCTCCTGGATTGATATCTGCCATAGGTATTGGTGAAGCTCCTATTGGATTGCAGGGCACTTTTTCACTGTGGGAGTCTGGTGAGGCTATAAAGAATTTTGCATATAAGGGTGCTGCACACCAAAAGGCGATTGCAGACACAAGTACCTATAAATGGTACTCAGAGGAGCTCTTTTCCCGCTTTGCCGTGCGAGAAATACGTGGCTCAATTAATGACTAAGCCCTGACATAGGGCAGACTTACATCCATGTCGATTCGCCACTACTCGCCGCGCAGGAATCGCCGCCGGGCTATCTCGCGTCGCATGAATATTATGTTGGTCGCAGTTTTAACTATCGCAATTGCCCTACAAATAATCTATCCATTAATCGACGGTGAGTTTTTGCGGGTAGTAACAATCGCGGTAGTTTATTGGGCAGCAGGTGCGATGCTCTTGCATGCACTCCTTGCTTATGGTGCCCGATACGCAAGTATCTATTTTGGCTTCACATTTCTATTTGCCCTCATCATCGAACATATTGGTGTCATCACATCTTGGCCCTTTGGTGAGTACTCATACTCGCCAGATCTTGGTTTTCAGATATTTTCTGTTCCGTTAGTTGTCCCCTTTGCCTGGATCATGATGGCGCATCCAGTATTAGTTGCATCCAGACGTGTTGCAGGGCATTGGGTCTTTCTCTACGGCGGATTCGTAATGGCTGCATGGGATCTATTTCTTGATCCATTAATGGTTACATCGGGTCGATGGACATGGGTAGTAAACGGTGCCCATGTTCCTTTTCAACCTGAGATTCCATTATCAAATACCTTCGGCTGGCTCTTATCTGCAATGGCTTTGATTGCTATCTTGCATTTAATTTTGCCACGCGATCGTCGAAAAGTTGGTGCATCTTTCTCAGCAGTAGATGCATTCTTGGTGTGGAGTTTATTTTCAGGCATAGTTGGAAATCTCTTTTTCTTTGACCGCCCGGGTATTGCACTCTTTGCCGGCGGTATTTTTGGTGCTGTATTGACTCCCTACTTCTTTACACGCTGGTTAGGGCGCCCATAAAATCTATGCTTTGGCTCATAGCTCTGCCGACTGTGCTATTACTGATTTCAACCATCAATTTTTTTACTATCAGGTCACCACGTGTAGATAGCGAAATTGAGGATTCTGTCAGCGTAATCGTGCCACTGCGCAATGAAGCCGAGAATGTTTCAGGACTAGTCCAATCGCTGCTTTCACAGAAATCCCTTAAGAGAGTTGAATTCATCTTTTTAGATGATAACTCTGAAGATGAGACCCTTGAATTCTTGAGATTGGCTGCATCTGGCTATACAAATGTGAAGATTATTCAGGGAGAACCTTTGCCATCGGGGTGGATTGGTAAGAGTTGGGCCCTACACCAACTCTTGGCTGCATCTAATGGCACAATCATTGTCTCCATCGATGCCGATGTTCGCATCACCCCCGATGCAATAAGTAGATCAATCACGTTAATGAAATCAAGTGCTTTGGATTTTCTCTCTCCTTACCCACGACAGATCGCAAATACTCTAGTTGAGCGTTTGGTTCAACCACTCTTGCAATGGTCTTGGATGACTACGCTACAACTTCGTATAGCTGAGCAAGCTTCATTTCAATCGATGGCAGTTGCCAACGGGCAGTTCTTTATTGTGCGCAAGGATTCACTTGTACTGGCCGGTGGTTATGAATCAGTCAAGGCCGCTGTGCTAGATGATGTCTTTCTGGCACGTGCACTGGTGAAATCTGGTGCGCATGGTGTGGTTGTAAATGGTGCCGATATTGCACGGTGCCGAATGTATACATCCTGGAGAGAGATTAAGGCAGGTTATGGCAAATCACTTCGCCATGCCTTCGGATCGACTTTTGGATCACTGTGTGCAATTTTATTTATCATTCTCACAGGTATTGCCCCACTAGTTTTTGCTCTTTCGGGTTCAATTTGGGGTTGGCTAGCCTTTGCACTCATAGTAGGCACTCGAATATTGAGCGCCATCCGATCTCGGACTCGAGTCATCGATTCACTCTTTCATCCGATTTCAAGTACATTGCTTATCTATCTCATTGTCTACTCCTATCTCATGCGCGGAGAGATTAGTTGGAAGGGCCGGTCGATATGAAGATCGTTGTCATCGGCGCTGGTATGGGTGGCATGACTGCGGCGGCTCGATTAGCCCGCTCTGGACACTCAGTAACTCTCTATGAGGCATCGGATACATATGGCGGAAAACTGCGCACCGAATGGATCGGTAAGTTCGCATTCGATACGGGGCCATCACTCTTAACTTTACCGGCCGTGTATAAGGACTTCTTTATCCGTACGGGCAAACCACTTGGTCAGCTCTGTGAAATTAAAGCCGTTGATCCCTCCTTTGACTATCGATTTGCCGATGGCACGAGTCTGACATTTGCAAACCTTTCTCGACACCACACACTAAACGGGATTCGCAACGCATATGGTGAAGATGTGTCGCGACAATGGGAGCAGATGATGAAGCGCGCCACAAAGATGTGGGATGTTTCGCGCGAACCCTTTATCGAATCTGAACTTCGCTCCCCCTTCTCCCTCTTAAAACGTACAACCTTGATACGAGATATCTTTACGATTGCGCCATGGAAATCACTACGGGATTTTGCTAACGAGCAGTTACCCGATCAGAGGCTTCGATATATTCTCGATCGCTATGCAACATACAGCGGCTCTGATCCACGTAAGGCTCCCGCAGTACTAGCCACAATCGCCTACGTTGAGGAGGCTTTTGGTGCTTGGCATATCAAAGGTGGGCTAGGAACACTTGCGCAGCTGGTCTATCAACGCTGCATCGATGTAGGTGTTGAATTTCATTTCAATAGTTCGGTTGCTGAAATTACGGTTGAAAAAGCCGTTGCCCAAGGAGTTCGGTTATCTGATGGCACCATTGTTAGAGCAGATGCCGTTATAGCTAATGCCGATGCCGCACTTATTTATAATCAGTTAATAAAGGGTGAAAAGCGAAAGCTTCGTAAGGTACGCAAGAATCTTAAGAGAGCTGGTGCATCTATCGCTGGCTTTACTCTGCTTCTAGGGCTAAGAAAAGATGGCAGTGCACCACTTAATCACCACACTATTTTGTTTCCACAGGACTACGACGCAGAATTTGATTCGATTTTTGAAGCCAAGTTACCCGTACAAAATCCAACAATCTATATCTGCGCACCGAACGATGAGCAGATGGTCAAAGATGCAAGCCTTGAAAGTTGGTCTGTGCTAGTAAATGCCCCTCACCATGGCATTGATGGATTTGATTGGAGTGATGAAAACTTTGCCCGAATATATGCAAACAGCATCATCGACCAGATTGAGGCACGGGGAATTAGCGTAAGAGATCGACTTGAATCGCTCACGATTAGAACTCCGGCAGATTTAGAGCGCACCGTCTTAGCACCTGGTGGTTCTATATATGGAACATCTAGCAATGGAGCGCGTGCCGCCTTTATGCGGGCAAAGAACCGCTCACCGATTAAAGGCCTTTACTGCGTTGGAGGTTCGGCTCACCCTGGGGGCGGATTACCTCTAGTTGGAATGAGCGGAGAAATTGTAGCTAACGCAGTTGGGATCGCGCAAAGCGCACGACCAAAGTAAAACTCACTACCTGCAGAGCTAAAAATCCAGCTGCAACGATAGCAATCCCAGGAAAACTTAATTGATACATTATTAAAGTTATAAAGAGAAAACTTGCGCGGACTGGCCGCTCAGTCGGAGTGACAATTCCAATATCTTGAACCCCTAATGAAGTGAGTTTGGCACGCGCATACTCTTGAAATGCTGCAATGCTCCACAGAGTTATTGCAAGCCAGGCGGGGACACCGATTACATAGAGGGCATATAACCAGAAGGCCTCGCTCACGCGATCGACAACTGAATCAAGAGTTGCACCCCATGCACTCTCACGCTTTTGGAATATCGCGACACTGCCATCGATTCCATCACAAAATAGTGAGAAGACTAGAAAGAAAACTGCCCACCATGACGTAGCAGTGAGCGCGGTCATGGCAGCGCTCACCAAGCCAAGCAGCGTCAAAACATTAGGAGTAATTCGCAGCAATGTAGCGATCAAGCCGAAACGGTAAGAGATCTTAAGCCACCAAGCTACAACGCCCTTGACTGGGGCATCGTTGTGTAACGAGCTCCACCTAGCGATGAACTCTTCTGACGTGCGAACCACCATAGGCAGAGGGTACCGTTAAGGAGTGAGCACAGAGGCCAAGGCAGCACTGCAAGAGATTCGTGATGCCGTTGAGATTGAGTTATCAAAATTTCTACGTGAGCAGACTGCTTTTCTGCAATCAATCTCGGGCGATTTAGCCCCTGTATCTACTGCGCTCTCATCTTTCCTACTCGATAGCGGCAAGCGCCTGCGACCTCTCTTTGCATATAGCGGATACTTGAGCACGGGTGCAGAGATATCGGCCCCTGTCATTAAGGCCATTGCAAGCCTAGAACTTTTGCAGGCCTGTGCACTTATTCACGATGATCTTATGGATGGTTCAGATACGCGCCGAGGTAAGCCATCTATACATCGCCACTTCGAATCCATACATGTACAAGATGAGCTGGAGGGATTTGCTCCGGCCTATGGCCTTGCCGCTGCGGTTTTGCTCGGTGATTTAGCCTTAGTCTGGTCGAGTCAAATGCTCAATGAGGCAGGTCTTACTCAGCAGCAGCTCCATGAAGTTGCACCGATTCATGATGAGATGCGCGTTGAGTTAATGGCTGGACAGTTTTTAGATATTCACGAACAAACTCAGAAAACCACTGATCTACAACGCTCTATAAAAATCGCGAGATATAAATCTGGTAAATACACTATAGAGCGACCATTGCACATTGGCCTCGCTCTTTCAGGTCGCCAATCCCCCGAACTAATAGCCGCACTTTCAGCCTATGGCCTGCCGCTTGGTGAAGCATTTCAGTACCGCGATGATTTATTGGGTGTCTTCGGTGATCCAAACAATACGGGCAAGCCATCGGGAGATGATTTGCGTGAGGGAAAGCGGACCGTATTGATTGCTCTTACTGATCTCGAATGTAGCGATTCAATGCGTCAAGAGATTAAGAAATACTTTGGTGATCCTGAATTAGATGCAGATGGAGTATCGATTGTGCAGGAGATAATCACATCATCTGGAGCACGGCAAAAGCTTGAATCCATGATTGATCAACTTACCGAAGTGGCGCTCAGGGCAGCAGATAATGAACTTATTTCAGAGCAAGCAGATTCCTTGCTACGGGAACTTGCAAAAATAGCTACTAAGAGGAGCTCCTAGATGGTCGCACGTGTTAAAGGTCCAACCGATCATGTTGTAATCGTCGGCGCAGGGTATGCAGGACTGAGTGCGGCGCTTCGATTAGCAGGTGCTGGTCGCAAAGTAACTGTTATTGAACGTGAGTCTGTGCCAGGTGGTCGAAGCGGCCTACTTCAAAAAGACGGATACTCATTTGATACAGGTCCCTCTGTTTTAACAATGCCATCTTTGATTCAAGATGCATTTAGTTGTGTCGGAGAAGAGATGAAGGACTGGGTTGAACTGATGCCCGTTTCTCCGTTGTACCGTGCCTTTTATGCAGATGGATCCCAACTAGATGTGCATGCAAATACAGCACAAATGGAGGCAGAAATTGCAGAAAAGATCAGTCCAGAAGAAGCTGCTGGTTATGCCCGGTACGTAGAGTTTGTTACAAAGCTATATAAGTATGAAATGAATGACTTTATTGATCGCAATATTGATAGCCCCCTTAATCTCTTGACACCAAACCTTGCACGATTGATCGCGCTAGGTGGATTCCGCAGACTTTCACCAAAAGTAAATCAGTTCATGAAGGATCCACGTCTGCAGAAGGTCTACTCATTCCAGGCAATGTATGCAGGAGTTAGCCCACAACAAGCCTTAGCAATCTATGCCGTAATTGCATACATGGACTCTGTTAACGGTGTGTTCTTTCCTAAGGGTGGGATGCACGCAGTACCGCGCGCCATGGCAGCGGCAGCACAAAAGCACGGAGTTAAATTCAAATACAGCACAACAGTTTCAAGGGTAGATGTGCAAAATGGACGAGCAAAGGCTGTCATAACAGAAGATGGTCAGCGAATTGAATGCGATGCTGTGATTTTGAACCCTGATCTACCTGTTGCTTGGCGAGATCTTTTGGGTAAAACTCCGTTCTCTGTAAAGCGCCTGAACTACTCTCCTTCCTGCGTAACTATGTTGGTGGGATCAACAAAGAGTTACGACTTTGCAGCTCATCACAACATTCACTTTGGTAAGTCATGGGATGGCGTATTTGATGAACTCATTAAGCAGAAGAAGTTAATGAGTGATCCAAGCGTGCTTGTAACTATTCCTTCACTTGATGATCCATCTTTGGCACCTGCTGGGAAGACTTCCTACTATGTACTGTTTCCAACCCCTAACCTGAGTGCCGATATTGACTGGACCAAGCAAGCAAAGCCATATCGCGATCACATGGTTGAAACTCTTGAACAGCGTGGTTACATCGGTTTTGGCGATGGGATTGAAACTGAAGTTTTAACAACTCCCCTTGATTGGAAAAACCAAGGAATGGAGCAGGGTGCACCATTTGCAAGTGCTCATACTTTCTTCCAAACCGGTCCATTTAGGCCACGCAACATGGCCGCCGGAATCGAAAACGTTGTCTTTGCAGGATCTGGAACTCAACCTGGCGTTGGTGTACCAATGGTCTTGATCTCAGGTCGACTTGCAGCAGAGAGAATCGTCGGACCAGTCAAATAAATGGATGAACTTCAAGCATCCTATGCTGAGTGTAAGAGATTAAATGCTCTGCACGGTAAGACGTACTACTTAGCAACTCTGCTACTACCAAAATCTAAGCGCCCTTATGTACATGCGCTCTACGGCTTTGCCCGCTATGCCGATGAAATTGTTGATGATCTCGCCTCAACGTTTACAGTTGATGAAAAAGCCAAAGTATTAAGTATGTGGGGAGATAAAATTCTTAACGACTTAAAGAGTGGAAGAAGTGATGATGCAGTGGGCCGCGCACTCATCGATACCGTGAATCGCTTTAGTATCCCCCATGCTCACTTTGAGGCCTTTCTCCATTCAATGACTATGGATTTAACAGTTACCGAATATCAAACGTATGAGGATTTGTTGGAGTACGTCTATGGTTCGGCCGCTGTGATAGGCCTTGAAATGGTGCCTGTATTAGGTGTTCTCGAAGAAGGTGCATATGAGTGCGCTAAAAAGCTCGGGATAGCCTTTCAATTAGCTAATTTCATTCGCGATGTCGGTGAGGATTTAGATCGTGGGCGGATCTATCTACCCTTAGAAGAGTTAGCCCAGTGTGGTGTGAGCCGTGAGATGCTAGAGGCACGTGTACTGACTCCGCAGATTATCGAGGCTTTAAAGTTTCAGATCGCAAGAGTACGTCAGCTTCAGGCCGAAGCTACTCCTGGAATTAAAATGCTAGAGGCAGCTAGTCGCCCTTGTATCGAAGCGGCTAGCACGCTGTACTGCGGAATCGTCGATGAGGTCGAAAAGATTGGTTATGACATCTTTAACAAGCGTGCCAAGACATCTACTGCCCGACGTTTACGTGTTGCTAGCACCGCTTTTCTAAAGCGCCTAACCGTATCCAATTAGATAATACTCCGAGGACTAAAGCAAAGCCGAAGAGAAGGTCTTCGATTGGCGCCGATGCGATTCGAACTCCAGTAATAACTGCAGGGTCATACATCACAATATTTCGCGAGGTGAGCCACCAGTTTGTCAGTAACTGGAAGGCGATAACGATTGCATAGGATGTCCAAAAAACTCTACGCCTTAAAAGGCCTGTCTCTGCGATAAACAGATCAAAGATGACTGCACATAGCACTGCAGCGATAGCCAGTTGCGTATAGTTCACTTATGCACCTGCCACTCTGGCTTTACCTTTCGAACCGCTTCAATTGTCATGATGGCCGCTATTGGTACAAAGATAAAGAACAGATACTCCTCAAGCGGGATACAGAAAGCTCCGAAGAGCCCAAGGATTTGGGATCTATCAAAAGACCAATGGCCGCTGCGAATGGCATAGGCATCCCAGGCGATAAATAGAAATGCTACGGGGGCGATTGCCTTGACTACTCGAACAATCTGCTTGAGAACGGCAACTTTAAGAAAAATCTCTAACCAAAATGAACCAGCGACTGTAAAGAGAATCATCGCCATATAACCAAAGTTTTTCACGTCTTTACGCTACTCTATAAAACACGGGAGCCCACAAAGGCTGAGAGGGTCTGAAATTCAGACCGACCGTTTGACCGATCCGATAATGCGGATGCGGAAAGGAATCAAATCAATGTCAACAACTCTCTTTACTGCTTGGGGCTATGAAGTTTCAATCTTGGAGTCAGTCGCGGCGGAAGTTTCATTTATCGGTGTCTGGCTCGGAACAACCGGAAAGCGTATAACATGGCCATGGTGGGCGGCCAGTAGCGCCCTCTATATGGTCTTCTTCTATCAGGCCGATCTCTTTGCAAGTGCTGCCCTACAAATCGTTTTTATTGTTGCCGCAGTATGGGGTTGGCGAGATTGGGCACCCACTGGTGCAACACCTGGAGCCTTATCAAATCGCAACAGAGCCATGTGGGCGGTGGCTACTTTAGTATCGGTCTCTTTGCTAACGCCAGTACTTTCACATCTTGGTGCTGCAGCCACATGGTCTGATGCATTTTTGCTCGTTGCAAGTCTGATTGCACAGATACTCATGGTCTACGAAAAGATAGAGTCTTGGGTTCTATGGCTCATCGTTGATGCAGTGGGCACGATTCAATATGCAGTGCTTGGCTATTGGTTTACGGCACTTCTCTACTTCGCATTTACAGTAGTTGCAGTAGTCGGTTGGAAGCGCTGGAATGACACTTATAGCCATTGATGGACCAGCCGGTGCCGGTAAAACGACTTTAGCTGCCAAATTTTTTGCAGAGTATTCGGTCGATAAATCAGTTGTCGTTATTCATATGGATGACTTATACGATGGCTGGGATAACGCGCTTAACGATTCTCTCACATCTACCTTGGCTGAAATTCTTCAGGCCTATAAAACTGCGAGTGTGTTCACTCTTTCAATTTTTAATTGGGAGACTAAGTCCTTTGATTCAACTCGCAGCTTTCAACCGAGTGAGATTGTGATACTTGAAGGAGTGGGGGCGGGGCAAAAAATAGTGCGTGATGCCGGCGCTACCCTGTACTGGCTAGATATCGAGCCCGAAAGGGGATTAGCTCGAGTCCTACATCGCGATGGTTTCGAAATAGAAAGTCAGATGCGTCGATGGCAGATCACGCAAGATGCACACTTTGCGCGTGATGCAACCCGCATGCATGCCGACCACATTATTACTTCACAGGCCTAATGGGCGCGCCCCGAGCCCTTCTTTAAGCTCGAATCCATAAAATTCACCACATGTCGGATCTATCGGGTGAGCTCATAGATAGCCGCTATCAATTAATTCGACAGGTTGCTAATGGTGGAATGGCTTCAATTTATGAAGCCATGGATACACGTTTAGATCGTAAAGTCGCAGTAAAGATAATGCACCCCCACTTGGCCCAAGATGATGCATTTGTGAGTCGATTTATACGCGAGGCTAAGGCTGCGGCAGCACTTTCTCATCCCAATATCGTCGCCGTACAAGATCAAGGGTGGAACCAAAGTGGTGTGCCCGCCGTTTTTTTGGTTATGGAGTTAATCGAAGGAAGCACGTTGCGCGAATATCTCAATGAGCGCGGGCGATTCGAAATCAAAGATGCCATGAATTACTTAACACCGATTCTCAGCGCTCTTGCTGCAGCTCATGCGATTGGAATCGTGCATCGTGATATGAAACCTGAAAATATCTTAATCTCGAGAGAGGGACGAATTAAGATCGCCGACTTTGGATTAGCCCGTGGTGAGATTATTGGCTCTACTATGACTGCAGAATCAAGTGTCATCTTGGGCTCGGTCTCTTACCTATCCCCCGAACAGGTCCAACGCGGTGTTGCCGATGCTCGCAGTGATGTTTACGCAGTTGGAATCGTGGCCTTTGAAATGTTGACGGGCGAGAAACCTTTTATCGGCGATACCCCGATTCAAATCGCATATATGCATGTTAATCAAGATATTCCACCTCCTCGATCTAAGCGCAAAGAGATTCCGCAGGCACTCGATGATCTGATTAGTCGTGCAACCAACAGAGACCCAGATAAACGTCCTCGAGATGCAGGTGAATTTCTCAGCTCCCTCGAGGCGATTGCCGGAGAATTAGATCCTAAGAAGAACCAGTTGAAGTTAGAGCTCGATCTTCCCGTTGAGGCCATTCGTGAGAAAGCACGTACAAAGCCAAAGCAAGAGATTGTTGCCGAGCCAAGTATTGAGATTAAAGAGAGTACAAGAGATATTCGCCGACGCGAAGAGAAAAAGCACCGAGCCAGTAAACGCGTGCGCCGTAATCGCAAAGTTGCCCTCGTGCTTGCAATCGCACTGGGCATCGGTGGCTGGTACACACTCGTAGGTCCAGGCTCTCGGATAGTTGTTCCATCTACAGTTGGTGGTTCATACGATGAAGCGATCTCATCGCTGACGCCTCTTGGACTCACCAACGTCATTATTGAAAAACGCTTTGATGAAGAGATAGCGGCGGGAACAATTATTGAATCAATTCCACCAGGTGGAGGTCGTGTAAATACTGGTGGCGAGGTCACCCTGGTTATTTCTAAAGGCGTCGAGCGTTACACGATCGCATCTCTTGTTGGATTAACCCCACAAGCAGCTGCCGCCGAGATTACAAAGAGCCCACTCACAGTTGGATCAACGAGTGAAATCTATAGCAACAAAATCCCTAAAGGATTAGTTGTCTCCTCTGATCCTAAGGCTGGCACAAAAGTAAAGCGAGGTTCAGCTGTAAATATCGTTCTCAGCAAAGGCGTTGAAACGATTGCCCTTGCATCCTATATTGGTAAAAGTGGCGAGCAAGCTCTAAATGAATTAACTGATGCTGGTTTCAATGTAGAGAGCACATATATATTCGATGAAAAAGCCCTCACTGGCTCCGTTGTTTCTCAATCCCCTGCTGGAAATAGCGATGCCCCAAAGAGTTCAACCGTGATACTCGTTGTCTCAAAGGGATCCCAGTTCGTATATATTCCTAATGTATTCTCACTTGAAGAGTCCAAGGCTGTAAAAACAGTTAAGGATCTAGAGCTCAAAGTTATCATCAAGAAATTAGGGGCTAAAAAGATTAAGAAGGTCACGAATATTTCGCCTCAAGTGGGCAGCAAGGTTAAACGTGGCAGTACGGTCACAATTACCGTAGGGTAGGCCGATGCCCAAGCAACGCTCCCGTATCGGTGCACATACTCCGACCACCGGTGGAATGGCTAAGCGCTCCATTGAATATGCAAAAACTACTGGTGCCGAAGTTATCCAAGTCTTTGCTTCGAGTCCGCGAATGTGGGCGATGCCGGCGGCAAAACCGGAGTTGGATAACGCCTTTAAGGTAAAGGCTGCAGAGCTCGATATTGAAACTTATGTGCATGCGCCATTTCTAATTAACTTAGGCTCTCCCACCGAAGCAACCTACTTAAACTCTCTGGCATCAACTGCCTACTCTCTCAAACGTGGCTCCGATATCGGAGCACTTGGTGTCGTTATTCATACTGGCTCTGCGGTAGAAACCACGCATGTTGAGCGAGCCTGGAAGCAGATTCACGAAGGAATGATGCCGATTCTGGATGCACTATCCGATGATTCCCCCTTCTTACTCCTTGAACCCACTGCTGGACAGGGGCAATCACTGGTAAAAAAATTAGATGATCTTGAAAACTATTTGAAAGCTCTCGAATACCATCCAAAAGTTGGAATCTGTCTAGATACCTGTCATGTCTTTGCCGCAGGACACGACATTGCCGTCAAAGGTGGAATGGCTAAGACTTTAGATTTACTCGTAGAAATAGCTGGAGTAGAGCGCTTTAAATTAGTACATGCCAATGACTCCATGGATGTCTGCGGAGCGCTCAAAGATCGTCACCAGAACATCGGTGATGGACATATCGGTATCGACCCCTTTGCAGAACTTCTCGCCCATCCTGCAATAGCCGGCGTTCCACTGGTTTTAGAGACACCTGGAATGGAAGAAAAGCACACCTTAGAGGTTGCACTTCTTAAGAATTTGAGAGATAAGAAGTGAGCAACGCTAAACATCTCTACAAAATGAAGTTAGCACCCTGGGCTCTCCTTTCAGTTGCAATGGCCTGGGGCCTCTCATTTGTGATTATGAAAGATGCAATCCAAAGGCAGAGTGTCAATAACTTTCTCTTTACACGCTTTGCTGTAGCTACAGTTGTAATGCTGATAATTCGGCCGCAAGTTCTTAAGCTAATGAATCGAGATTTGCTACTACGCGCGGGTGCTGCAGGAGTTTTTTTAGGTAGTGGATATATCTTCCAGACTCTAGGTCTGGAGCGGACTGGGGTTGCAATTACAGGCTTTGTCACCGGTCTCTACATTGTCTTGACTCCATTTTTTGCCGCGCTCATCCTGCGCCACCGTGTTACTGCCTTCACCTGGAGCTGTGTTGCAATGGGAACCATTGGTCTTGGACTTTTATCCATCCATGGCTGGTCAGTTGGCTTTGGAGAGCTCTTAACATTTATTAGTGCGATTCTCTTTGCCCTCCATATCATCGCTCTGAGTAAATGGAGTCCTGGCCGAGACACCTATGCCATGACCGTCGTTCAACTTGGGATGTGTTCTGTTGTGGCAGGTATCGCATCGATTCCTGGCGGATATGCTCCACCTCCTGATGCTGACGTATGGGGTGTAGTGATCTTTACTGCAGTCTTTGCAACTGTAATAGCTTTTATTATTCAAACCTGGTCACAGGCCCATATGAGCCCAATTAAAGTTGCAGTGATTTTAACGATGGAGGTTGTATTCGCCGCTCTCTTTGCAATCATCTTCGGGGGTGAAAGCCTTAATCTGCAAAGCTCCATAGGCGGAGTCATGGTGGTAACAGCTATGTATTTGATAGTAATGAAAGAAGAGAAGTAGGCTTACAACTATGGCAATAGACCTTCGCTCCGATACCGTCACTCGACCAAGCCCAGGCATGCGAGATGCCATCGCACATGCTGTAGTCGGTGATGATGTCTTTGGCGATGATCCAACGGCTAACTCTCTCGAAGAGCGCGTTGCCGCTATGTTTGGAAAAGAGGCAGGATTATTTGCACCCACTGGCTCCCTTGCCAATCAATTAGCGATTCGTATGTTGGTGGCTCCAGGAGAGGAGCTACTGGCCGAGACAAACTCCCATATCGTCCGTGCCGAACTTGGCGCAGCTGCAGTTTTTAGCGGAATCACTACCAGAACTTGGCCAGCTATTCATGGGCTATTAAAAGCATCTGATGCCCTTGAAATTGCTCGGCCCGATTCAGGGCCTTACTTAGTCTCAACTACTGCGATAGCAGTAGAAAACACGCATAACTTTGGTGGTGGAACGGTGCAACCAATCAGTGAAATTGCAGCCCTGCGCATAGGTGCCGACAATTTGGGAATAGCACTTCACTTAGATGGTGCGCGCATCTGGAATGCCCATATCGCAAGCGGTGTTTCTTTTATTGACTATGGAAAGTATTTTGACACGATTAGTGTCTGTTTATCTAAGGGATTAGGTGCACCGATTGGCTCAATCATGCTCGCCTCTAAGGTGCATGTTGCTAAGGCTCGTCAATGGCGCAAGCGTTACGGCGGAGGTATGAGACAGGTTGGTATTTTGGCGGCGGCCGGACATTACGCACTTGATAATAATATTGAACGTCTTGCCGATGATCATCGACGTGCCAAAGAGTTAGCAGTAGCGATTGCTGGAGTCCACTCCTCATTAATTGATCCAAGCGGAGTTCAAACAAATATCGTTGGCTTAGATTTATCGGCTATGTCATTCACCGCCGCCGAACTTACTCAGCGTTGTCGCGATGGCGGACTTTGGATTGCCGCCCTTGGCCCAAAGTATGCACGCCTAGTCACTCACATGGATTTCGATGATTCTCAGTGCGAACAAGCGATTGAGATTTTAAAGAAAGCCCTCGTGGCTTAATAGCCACTCCTTTTTATCAACACCATAGGCATAGTTACCAAGAGCTCCCCCGGTCTTTACAACTCGGTGACAAGGCACAACTAACATGATTGCATTAGTGGAACAAGCAGTACCCGCTGCACGCACCGCCGCAGGAGAGCCTGCCCTATCTGCTAACTCGGCGTAAGAGATTACTTTTCCTGGCACTATTTTGCGCATCCCTTTCCACGCCGCTTGAGAAAAGGCGGCACCCTCTTGCCGGGTTTTAATCGCATTAATCGCACTTAAATCACCATCGAAGTAATCACCGATCAGATCTGAGATAACTGGAATCGATTTAACTACTCTGACATCTTTGCCGATTTTAAATGCTGAAATTGTTGAAAGATTTGCACCAATAAGAATCTGATCATCGGCCAGTAAATTCAGTATGCCAATCGGGCTCTTCAGTGATGTAACAAGTAAAGGCACTTGCCTAAATTAGCGCTCACGCAGCATTTCGGCAACTAAAAATGCTAGCTCAAGTGACTGCGCATGATTTAGACGAGGGTCACAAGCACTTTCATATCGAGTTGCCAAATCTTCATGTGAAATCTGTTCTCCACCACCAACACACTCAGTGACATCATCGCCTGTGAGCTCGATATGTACGCCACCAGGGTGTGTCCCGAGCGCCTTATGTACTTCAAAGAAGCCTCTGACCTCATCCATAACATCATCAAAGCTACGTGTTTTATAGCCAGATGGAGCCTCATAGGTATTGCCATGCATGGGATCACATACCCATAAAACCTTTGCTCCTGATTTAGTTACCCCATCAACTAGCGCAGGTAAGAGTTGGCGAATCTTGTCGGCTCCCATTCGTGTAATAAAGGTAATACGACCTGGTTCACGATCTGGATCTAATTTTTCAATGAGTGCTAATGCATCATCGACCGTTGACTTTGGTCCAAGCTTGACACCAATTGGGTTGCGAACCTTGGATGCAAAATCAATATGTGCGCCATCTAATTGACGCGTGCGCTCACCAATCCAGATAAAGTGGCCTGAGACATCATAGGGATTTCCAGTACGTGAATCGATACGCGTTAACGCCTTTTCATACTCCAAGATGAGCGCTTCGTGGCTTGAGAAGAAATCAACGGCCTTGAAAGATTCAGGGTTAACGCCAGCTGATTTTACGAAGGCAAGTGCGCGGCCGATTTCATTAGCCATTTGTTCATAGCGAACACCGACAGATGAATCACGGATAAATCCTTTGTTCCACTCATGTACTTGGCGAAGATCGGCAAAGCCACCCTGCGTAAATGCGCGCACCAAGTTAAGGGTTGCCGCTGATGTGTTGTAGACACGTACTAAGCGATGTGGGTCAGGCGTGCGCGATGTTTCATTGAACTCAATATCATTGACTGCATCGCCACGATAGGCCGGCAGAGTTACATCTCCACGAACCTCCATGTCATTGGAGCGTGGTTTTGCGAACTGCCCAGCCATTCGTCCAACTTTTATAACGGGAAGACTTGAGTGGTACTGCAAAACGGCGGCCATCTGCAAGATAGTTTTAATTCGGTTACGAATCGAATCGGCCGTTGCAGCTGCAAAAGTCTCAGCGCAGTCTCCGCCCTGTAACCAAAACGCCTTTCCATCGGCGGCTAATGCGATGCGCGCTTTGAGATCATCGCACTCACCGGCAAATACCAGTGGCGGAAAAGATTTCAACTCTGCAACAGCGGCCTTAATAGGCGCACCCTCTGGACCGCCCGGCCAGTTAGGTTGCTGAGCGGCAACTAATCCAGGTGTGAAGAGTGAATCAAGTGAGGTGCTCATATGGATAAGAGTAGAGAGTCAGGGGCCGATCGCGAGATGCGATTAACCAAAGAAAATCTCGGCCTCCTTGTAACGTTCAAGAGGTACCAACTTAAGCTTTTCAGTCGCCGATGCCAGTGGAACACGGACAATATCTGTGCCATGAAGTGCGACCATTTTTCCCCAGTCACCTTCATGGGCCGCCGTTATTGCATGTAGCCCAAAGCGAGTTGCAAGGACTCGGTCAAAGGCCGTTGGAGAGCCACCACGTTGAATATGTCCAAGCACTGATGTGCGCGCCTCTTTACCGGTCTTAGCTTCGATCTGTTCGGCAAGCCAATCACCGACTCCGGCCAGCTTGACGTGGCCAAATGAATCTAAACTCTGATCCTTGACTGTCATGTCTCCATCAAGTGGAATCGCACCTTCGGCGATAACAATTATTGGGGCGTAGTGAGACTTGAAACGAGATTCAACCCATTCGCATACTTTCTCTACAGAGAATTTTTGCTCTGGAATCAAAATACATGCCGCACCTCCAGCAAGTCCTGCGTGCAGTGCGATCCAGCCAGCATGCCGGCCCATCACTTCAACGATTAATGCGCGGTGATGAGATTCTGCCGTTGTGTGTAAACGGTCGATCGCTTCAACGGCAATATTGACTGCGGTATCAAAACCAAATGTGTAATCGGTATTTTCTAAGTCATTATCGATTGTCTTTGGAACACCCACTACTTTGACTCCAAGTGAATCGAGCTTTGTCGCAACGCCTAGTGTGTCTTCGCCACCGATTGCAATCAAGGCATCGATTCCAGCTTTAGCTAAATTCTCTTTAATCTTTTCTACGCCGCCCTCGATCTTAAAAGGGTTCGTGCGTGATGATCCAAGGATTGTTCCGCCGCGCGGCAAGATTCCTCGAGTAGTCTCAATTGTGAGCGGCATTGTTAAGCCCTCAAGTGGGCCCTTCCAACCATCACGAAAACCAACGAACTCATGACCGTACTCTTTAACGCCCTTGCGGACTACGGCACGGATAACGGCATTTAGACCAGGACAATCTCCACCACCAGTAAGCACGCCAATACGCATTTTTAACTCCACTACAAAAAATTATTGATGACGGGTTATCTCAAGCAATTTCGCCCTAGCTGTGGTCAACGCTGACTAGGACAGTCTAGCCTTTACCTATGGCTAATCGACAACTCATTGCAGGCGTGGACTCTTCTACTCAATCAGTAAAAGTAGTTATCCGTGAAGCTAATACTGGAGAGTTGGTTCGTGAAGGCCGTGCCGCTCATCCTGATGGCACAGAAATCGATCCCGCCCTTTGGAACTCCGCCCTTGATACTGCACTGAGCAACGCCGGTGGTCTTGATGGAGTTGCCGCGATTTCGATAGCTGGACAGCAACATGGGATGGTCGCACTCGATAGCAATGGAACAGTTATTCGCCCGGCACTGTTATGGAATGACACGCGCTCTGCGCAGGCTGCCCTTGATTTAAACCGTGAGCAAGGCGGCAATGCGCAAATATCTAGAAAAGTCGGGTCGGTTTTAGTTGCATCATTTACAGCCAGCAAGCTGCGTTGGATGGCAGATCACGAGCCACAGAATGCGGCTAAAGTTGCAGCAGTTGCACTTCCACATGATTGGCTGTCGTGGCAGTTACAAGGTGGAAAAGATTTGAATAAATTATTCACAGACCGCAGCGATGCATCGGGTACTGGTTACTTTGATCCAACCACATCGCACTATCGCGAAGATATTCTGCGTCTTGCACTGCGTCATGATTCAGAGATAGTGCTGCCCACAATTATTGCACCGAATAAATTTGGTGGCACAACGTCAACAGGGATTCCTATCGCTGCTGGCGCCGGAGATAACGCTGGTGCAGCACTCGGTCTACAAGCACAGCCTGGTGATGTTGTTATCTCTCTAGGTACAAGCGGTACGGCCTTTGCAGTATCTGACACACCGACACATGATTCAAGTGGTGCTGTTGCAGGATTTGCCGATGCAACAGGGCGATTCTTACCACTTGTCTGCACACTTAATGCGGCGAGAATTTTAGATGCTGCCACACGCATCTTAGGAAAAACTCATGATGAGGTTGGCGCATTGGCACTGAGCTCTGTTGCCGGCGCCCATGGCCTAACACTCTTGCCATATTTTGAGGGCGAACGCACTCCAAATCGTCCCGATGCAACGGGTGTCTTTTCTGGCATGAATCTCAACAATTCGAACCCCGCCGATATTGCTCGCGCAATGATCGAAGGCATGATGTGTGGTTTGACTGATGCAGTTGATGCATTGATCGCATTAGGTGTCAGTGTAAATCGCATAGTAATAATTGGTGGAGCGGCAAAAAATTCAGCGATTCCAGTGATTGCCAGCGCATTAATGGGGCGTGAAGTAGTTGTGCCTCCAGCAGGTGAGTATGTCGCCGATGGCGCAGCTAAGCAGGCGGCATGGGCTCTCTTGGGCCAAATGCCACAATGGAATCTTGGTGAAGTGACACATCACACAACAAAACCAACACCTGATGTGATGGATCGCTATCGAACTCTGCGCGATAACACCGCAGATTGGTAGGGACTGCGCTGTTAGAGTATGTGCAATGAGATGCTTTGATTGGGATGCAGTAGCGGTGGAAACTGTTGATTTATATCTCCGAGTGATCGCATAAATGTCACGTAAATCCTGGATTCAATTTGGAATCGTCGGCTTTTTATGGGGAATTCCATACCTTCTCATGAAGGTAGCAGTCGCCGATATTCCGCCCCCGCTTATCGTCGCTGGGCGAACATTAATTGGCGCAGCAATTTTAATCCCTATCGCAATGCATAAGAAAACTTTTATGGATGCAGTACGGGGTATAAAATATGTTCTACCATATGCATTTCTTGAAATGGTCGGGCCCTGGATTCTTATAACAAATGCTGAAAAAGAGATCTCATCAGGTCTTGCCGGTCTTTTAGTTGCCACTGTCCCAATCTTTGCAACCATCTTCACATCGCTGCGCGGAGATCATTCGGTATGGGAGAGAAAGCGCGTCTTGGGAATCATCATTGGCTTTATCGGAATCATTGCCTTAGTTGGAATTGAATCGATTACCGGAAGCAGTAATCCAAAAGCGATCGCTATGGTTATTCTGGCTTCAATGCTCTATTCCTACGCCGTCTTGATGGTGACCTCAAACCTACCCGGTGTCGATGGAATCGCAATCAATGGCTTAGCCATGGCGATTACCTGTCTGTTTTATACCCCGATAGCGATAGCGATGTGGCCAAGTAATCCAGTCTCGACAAATGCCATAGCCGCTCTTGTCGCACTGGGAGTCTTTTCAACGGCAATCGCTTTCATGCTCTTCTTTAGTGTCATTATTGAAATCGGAGCAGCACGTGGATCGTTAACTACTTACGTCAATACTGCAGTTGCCGTTGTACTTGGAATTATTATCTTAAACGAACCAATTACTCTTGGAATTATCGTTGGTCTGCCACTAGTCGTTCTCGGCTCTTATTTTGCCAGTCGAAAAACTGCCTTAGTGGTTATCGCCGAAGCCTAAGCGCTCTAACAGCTTAGGGTCTCGCTGCCACTCTTTTGAAACCTTGATGTGAAGACCAAGGAATATCTTGGCAGCTAATGCTCGTTCGATATCGGCCCGTGCACGTATGCCAATCTCTTTTAGACGGGTACCTTGATGGCCGAGCAAAATAGCACGCTGTGTATCGCGCTCAACATGAATAGTTGCATGGACATCGTAAAAGGGACGCGAACCCTTTTCCTCTCGCTCACCAAACTCATCAATTGTTACCATGATCGAATGAGGCAACTCTTCACGCACATCCTGCAATGCAGCTTCACGGATAAATTCGCAGATCAACTGTTCTATCGCTTGATCACTAGTCGTGCCCGGAGGGTAATAAGCAGGTCCTACCGGAAGATTTTTTCCGATCAGCTCGTTCAATAAATCGATCTGACTATGAATCGCTGCCGATACTGGAATTATTTCATCCCACACAAAGCCTTGAGCCAAAGCCATGATGCCAGCTAGGCGTAGAGCAAGCTTTTCCTTGGATAGTAAATCAGTCTTAGTAACGACTGCAAACTTTTTCGCTCGTGGGTGCTTCGCAATCTCATTTGCAATAAAAATATCACCAGCCCCGGAGCTCTCATCGGCTGGAATACATAAAATCACAATATCGACTGAGTCCATACTCTGATCGACAAGGGCGTTAAGGCGCTGGCCCAAGAGAGTCTTGGGTTTGTGCACACCAGGGGTATCGACAAGTACGGCTTGGAAATCTGGGCCATGCACAATGCCTCGGATAGCGCTACGTGTTGTGTTGGGATGATGTGATGTGATTGCGATTTTGCTACCAACTAAGGCGTTGATAAGAGTGGATTTTCCAACGTTTGGACGGCCAACAATGGCAACGAAGCCCGAACGGTGTTCACCCATGAGCTCATTCTCTCATCTATTGGCTCCTACAAACTCCACTGCATCTGCCACCGATGTAACGATCTCTGCAGCGCGCTCTCCTATTAAACGATGACATCCCTCACTCGTGGGTGAGTTTATTGGTCCAGGAATCGCCATCACTGGACGCAATAACTCTGCGGCATCGCGTGCGGTGCGCAGAGATCCACTTCGAAATGCCGCCTCCACAACTAGGGTGGCCACAGATAGTGCGGCGATTAAGCGGTTACGTGTTAAAAAACGTGCAGGTAATGCAGGATGCCCTGGCATTACTTCGGTAAGAATTGCACCTGACTCGCAGATCTCTGCAAATAATCGAGTATTACCCACTGGGTAGTTAATATCGATCCCAGATGCAATGACGGCTACGGTAATACCTTCAGCGATTAATGCACCTTTATGTGCAAAGGAATCGATGCCATATGCACCACCACTGACAATCCCCCACTCTCGATCGACAAAGCCTGCTGCAAAATCTCCAGCGATACGTGCACCATAGTTTGTGGGGTTACGGGTGCCAACGATTGCAAGGGATTGCATCGAAAGCGCTTCAAGATTTCCCTTTGCGATGAGGGCGATAGGTGGTGCAACTAAATCCTCTACCTGAATCGGCCACGAAGGGTCTCCTGGTATTAAAAACTCCGCCTGTGCAGCCTCAATAATCGAAAGTACTTGATCTGGTGTTGTTATTGAAATCTTTGTAATTAATGTATTGAACTTAATTCGGTCGTAGCCACCCCTTTGTAACTTCTCGATCACCTTTAATGCGCCTTGGGAAAATATCTCACTCATCCAGAATGGATGTCCGCCCTCAATTGCACTAAAAAGAACTGCTCGTGCCTCTCGCTCATTCATATCTCAATACCTCCACGCATTGAATGTGCCTGTGTTACATCGGCCAACGTTGGTAGGTCATGACCATGTAGATCGGCCAGAGTCCAAGACACTCGAGCAATCTTGTGCACTCCCCGCGCCGTAATATGTTCGCGTTCGAGTTCATCATGTAGAAAGCTCATCGCAGCACGCTCTGGTTGAAAAACCGTGCGTAATAAGCGCGCTGGTATCTGCGAGTTAAGGCTGTAACCAAGCCCGGCAAAGCGTTGCTCGGCAACTGCACGTGCGGCAATTACCCGCATGCGGATATCAGCGCTGGCTTCGCCAAGTTCGCTGCGCGCCATATCGACGCGCCCTACTGGGTCAACGTGCACACGCAGATCTATACGATCTATTAGCGGACCTGAGAGTTTGCCTAAATAACGTCTAATCTGTTGCGAAGTACAGGTGCATTGACGGCCACGCCCACTGAACTTTCCGCATGGACATGGATTAGCTGCAAGTACAAGCAGAAACTGTGCGGGGAAAGTCACATTTCCGATACTGCGCGCGATAGTAATTGTTCCGGCCTCGAGAGGTTGGCGCAGTGAATCTAAAACCCCCGATGGACACTCTGGTGCTTCATCGATAAAAAGAACCCCATGATGTGCCAACGAACATGCACCAGGTTTAATTGCATGTGCACCTCCCCCGACCATTGCAACTCTCGTTGTTGTGTGGTGAGGACTAACTATTGGAGCTATACGTGATGTTGGCGATCTCGTTGCAAATGTTCCCGCTAATGAGTGTACGGCGGTAACTTCTAACGCCTGAGAAATCTTAAGCTGCGGCATAATCGTTGGAATTCTTTCGGCGATCATTGTTTTACCTGCTCCAGGTGGACCAATCAGTAAAATATGATGACCGCCAGTTGCCGCAATTTCTGCCGCAAGGCGCGCCTCAGGCTGTCCAGCAACATCGGCGAAATCTAAACGCTCATCTACTTCCTCCCATCGGTAATCAATCTCATCGGAGAGTTCGCGCTCTCCTGTGCGCAGCCAACGCAGAACACTCTTTAAATGCCCCATCGCAATTATCTCCATACCCTGCATCAGCTGTGCTTCAGCGGCATTGGCAGTTGGTACTACTGCTGTGGTAACTCCAGATTTCTGGGCGGCCATTAGTGCAGGTAGAACTCCGCGCACCGAACGGATGTGACCATCGAGTGAAAGCTCTCCAAGAAAAACAATTCTATTAATGCGATCTACTGGAATAGTTTCGTGAGCTGACAGAAGGGCGATGCAGATCGCTAAATCAAAGCCAGATCCGCTCTTAGGTAGCCAAGCAGGTGAGAGTGAAACGGTAGTTTTTCTATTAGGCCATACCTCATTGCAGTTAACAATGGCGGCACGTACCCGTTCGCGAGATTCCGATAGAGCGGCATCAGGTAGTCCAAGGAGCGTGTAGGTCGGAAGTCCATCGGCGATATCGACCTCCACCGTAACAAGATGTCCATCTAAGCCAAGGAGTGCAACCGATGTGGTCTGGGCCAAGCTCATAACAGGTTGGCTCTATATTCAATCGAGTGTGAACCATCGGGTGCGATTAACACTGCCGCGACATCGATCTGGTATTCGCATCCCAAAGCGCCATGCGTAGCTAGCCAACCTAGGGCCAAGCGCTGCATTCGGTGGGCCTTATCGCGGTTAATGGCTTCAAAGGGATGGCCAAAGGCCAGCGATGAGCGCGTCTTGACTTCGATGAAGGCAAATACGCCCGTTGGCTGCAGTGCGACGATATCGATCTCACCCTCGCGAATACGCCAGTTGCGCTCGATAATCTCGGCATTGCGGGCAGTTAAATACCGTGTAACAACTTCTTCGCCAAAGGCGCCAGTACGTTGATTATTTTTTATCTGCATAGATGGTGACGATAAGGAGCTACTCTGACAAGGCCAGTAGAAAGAGATTTACTTGTGGATGAGCGCTGCAATATTTGAAAATGAACGTCGATGCTCTATACACGTGCCGTGAGTATTGAGGGCATCCGCATGTGCGGCAGTGATATACCCCTTATGCCCAGCAAAGCCATACTCTGGAAACTGTGAATCCAACTCACGCATAATGCGATCTCTGGTCACTTTTGCGATGATTGATGCTGCACTAATCGATACAACAACTTGGTCGCCCTTCCATACAGCTAAATTGGGTAGACCTAATCCCTCGATTGCATAGCCATCGGTTAAAACATATGCAGGCGTTTGTTCTAATCCATGTACCGCGCGGCGCATTCCATCGAGATTGGCTGCATGTACCCCACGTGAATCAACTTCACTCGCTGGAACAATAACAACGCTAATAGATGCGGCAACTAACTGAATGAGTTCGAAAATCTCTTCTCTCTTTTTCTCAGATATCTCTTTTGAATCGCGTACCGCAGATAGTTCGGGTGCGAAGGGATCATGCAAGATAACCGCTGCAATTACGAGTGGGCCTGCACATGCGCCACGGCCAGCTTCATCAACACCTGCAATTGGTGCTATTCCTGCATTGATGAGCAGCTGCTCGATCACCTTCATTAAGAGCTACTTAACAACGTCGATCTGTGGAATATAAGTAAAATTCTTCAGCGGCCATATCACGGCAAGGACTCGCCCAGTAACTCGAGAGAGTGGGACCATTCCCTTATTAACATCATCTTGGTGGTAGCGCGAATCAGCACTTGCACCACGGTGATCTCCCATCACCCAAATCTTCCCTTTAGGAACTGTGACATCGAATTTCATATCACTGGGTACATTGCCGGAAAAAATATATGGCTCGGTAATAGGTTTGTCATTAACCGTTAATTTTCCACCTTTTGTACAGCACACGATGTGATCGCCAGCAACACCAATTGTGCGCTTTACTAAATACTGTTTAGCTGGATTTGGCAGAACGCCTACTGCAACTAAGCCAACTTTAATCTTTGCAATATATTTATTCGATGAATAATCCGATGCTTCTGGTAACCATTTAGCGGGATCTCTAAAGACTACAACATCACCCCGTGAAATATTGTGCGAAGTAAATGGAACCCTGTTAACAGCCACACGATCTTGAATTTGTAAGGTGTTTTCCATTGAGCCCGAAGGGATGTAGAAAAACTGCACAAGGAAACTTTTAATAAATAGTGAAACTACTAGCGCTACAACGACTAAAACTGGGAACTCCCGAAGGAGGGATCCCTTACGACGCATTAGTTGGGAGCTTTAAGCTTGTGGAGTTTCGGCTTGCGCAACTGGCGCTTCTACAACTACTTCAGCAACTGGCGCTTCTACAACTGTTTCGCTTTCAACGATAACTTCTGCAGCCACAACTGGAGCTGCAACCTCTGCCACAGCTTCTTCAATTACTGTCTCGGAGACTGGTGTTGAAAGAATTCCATCACCGTAGCCCTCAACGCCATCACGCTTTTCACGGATCTTGGCCGCCTTACCGCGTAGATCGCGTAGGTAGTAAAGCTTGGCGCGACGTACTTCGCCCTTCTTCACTAACTCAATCTTTTCAATAACTGGTGTGTGCACTGGGAAGGTACGTTCAACACCAACACCGTAAGAAACCTTACGAACGGTGAA
>CAFBQE010000010.1_pt1 | contig 22066 bp, 26 predicted proteins | sample 7269911 | NCBI WGS metagenome assembly CAFBQE01 (sample SAMEA6814173, study PRJEB35770) | uncultured Actinomycetes bacterium | biome: Freshwater; feature: Freshwater reservoir; material: water | place: Czech Republic | collected 2016-11-09 | depth 30m m
ATCGAACCACCTGCCCCAGTTGATAAGGATCTCTACGAACTAACTGGCGATGAGGCCGCGGCTATCGCACAGGTTCCGGGTTCACTCGATGAGGTACTCAATAACCTAGAGCGCGATCATGAGTTCCTGCTCAAGGGTGGCGTCTTTACTAAGGATCTGATCGAGACATGGATTGATTTCAAGCGCAAGCAAGAGGTTGATTATGTTCGCTTGCGTCCACATCCAGCTGAGTTCGAGCTCTACTTCGACATCTAAACACTCTTAATCAAAGACCCCGTCATTAATTGGCGGGGTTTTTGCTTTGCCCATCTAGTAGATTTACCACATGTTCATCGACATCCTCATCGCTATCTTCTTCTTCTTAGTTGGAATGGAGATTAGAAACGGTCTAAAAGATGTTCGCACTGCAGTAGTTCCGGTAGTTGCCGCCCTTGGCGGAATGATTGCACCTGCGGTGATTTTCCTTGCCCTCAACCCCGGTTCACATGTCTGGACCACGGCTATGCCCACTGATATTGCCTTGGCTTTAGGTGTTTTGTCCTTACTTGGTAAGCGAGTGCAGCCACAAGTGCGCATTTTCTTGCTCACCTTGGCTATTGCCGACGATCTTTTCTCGCTCGTAGTCCTTGGCATCTTTTATGGAGATGATTTACATCCAGAAAAAGCACTTGCCACATTAGGCGCCGCAGCCCTTGGGGCTTTACTTCCATTTACAAAGACTCAATTGAGCAAAGTGATTAAGGCCCTCACGCCTATTTCGACATATTTCATCGTGCCCGTAATCATTGTGGTGAATATTCCCTTTGACATTGATCTTGCGAGTTTCACCTCTCACACAACAATCGCTTTAGTCCTTGCCCGGGGAATCGGAAAAATTCTAGGAATTGCACTCTTTGCCTGGATCGCGATCAAACTTGGAGCTAAGGCAAATTTACGAATCAAAGAGATTGCAGGAATCGGAGCATTGGCAGGTATGGGAATGACAGTTTCACTCGTTATTGCTGAAATCGCGGCTAAGAATGAAGCAGAACTCAATGAGGTGCGCCTTGGACTATTTATCTCAGCAATTCTTTCGGGCCTAGTTGGCTACATCTGGCTTAGAAGGACTCCTGCTTCGCAATAATTTTTCTGGCCAGGATGATGTGTCCGAAGAAACCAATAAGTAGAGCAAATATCACGCCCACATTGGCAAAAGCCCATGGCCCTTCTTTGCCGCCAATTACCCCAAGAAAATATCCTTGCCAGGACAACCAGGATGCAAAAGAGTTTGTAACAAATCCCCAGCCAACAACTGTTCCAATACCCATTAACGCGATAGAGCCCTTGTTGATTGATCCATATGTTCCTTGTGGGTCATACAAGTCTTTTTCGATGTATGCCTTCTTGCGCATAATGACATCTGCAACAAAGATCGCAGACCAGACCGCAACTGGTACACCCAAGGTGATCAAGAATCCTTGGAAGGGATAGAAGAAGTTGTCAGCAATCCACACGATGTAAACACATCCTGCAAGCATTATGAGCGCATCAATAATTGCCGCTTGGTGCCTCTTGATTGGCACACCAATTGAGACAAGAGCTAATCCTGATGAGTAGAGATCAAGAATAGCTCCACCTACTAATCCCAAAATCGCAATTAACGCAAAAGGAATAAGAAACCATGTTGGTAGCAGTGATGTGAGAGCACCGATGGGATCCATAGCAATTGCATCACTTAAATCTTTGCTACTGGCAGATAGGGCCGCTCCATAGATTACTAACACGATTGGAACAATCGATGCGCCAAAGACCGTCCAGCCCACTACCGCTTTGCTGGAGACTGATCTCGGCAGATAGCGAGAGTAATCTGCAGCGCAATTAACCCAACCCAACCCAATACCCGTAATTCCAAATATAAGAGCTCCAATGAAGCCTTGATTTGACCCATCTTTGATTGCGGTAACTGCACTCCAATTAACACTGTCAACAGTTAAGGCAATATAGACAACGGTCATGGCCACGGTTACTAGCGTCAAAATCTTTTGCAATCTCATAATCACGCCAAAACCAAGAACTCCCCCAAATACTGTGAGAGAGACAGCTATGACAAATCCAAGGATCAAAGCGAGGTTCTGGTCCACTCCCCCAATTCGAGAGAAAACCGTTCCTGTTGCCAATGTTGCAAGAGAAACCAAAACTGTTTCCCAGCCCACAAAAATGAAATAGGAAAGCACGCCTGGAACGATGCTGCCTTTCACACCAAAGGATGCACGCGCTAAAACCATTGTTGGCGCGTTAGACCGCTTGCCCGCAAGTGAACTAATACCCACTAAGAAGAAGGAGCAGATTGTTCCGATAATCGCTGCCCATGTGGCTTGTCTAAATGAAATTCCAAACCCTAGGAAAAACGAACCATAGGAAAGTGCGAGAAGAGAAACGTTTGCACCAGCCCATGGCCAAAAAAGTGAACGTGCAGCACCTTTACGCTCAGACTCCTGAATAGTGTTTGTGCCATTAATCTCAAGATCAAATGCTGACATGACTACTTCTTCCGACTTTTAGCTTTCAAAAAAGTACCACCTAGAATGGTCGCAAGAAAGAAAGCGAGCAAAACTCCACCAACTGGAAAACTTGAATTACTCATCGGCGCAGAAGTGGTAACCGGCACCGCTTCGGCATAGTCAGGTGAGGCGTTGAAGGTGTAATCACCCTCAATGACATGTCCGTCTTGGCCTACCACTCGATACTTAACGATAAACACGCCGGCTGCGCTTTGCCCTGAAACCTTTGTTGTAATTCTACCTGCTTCAATAATGGCATCCTCGTAGCTCACTACCAATCCCGTTGAATCAGTAACTTCGATGGTGTTTACAATCTCGCCGTCTAAATTCTGTAACTCACCGCTGAACTCAATCCACACTGTGGTCGGAATTGGATTCACATTGGCATAGCGCTCCGGAAAAGAAGAAGCAATTTCAACATGTGCCGAAGCAAGCGTTGAAGTAAATACCGTTAATCCAGCAACACAAAGAATAAGGAGCAATCTACGCATCATACGAGTTTAGTCTAGGAAGAAATCAAGAAGGAAATCCTTGGTGCCTGGAGTTACTGAGTACTTCTCTAGGTCTGTAATTCCTTCCCTTGCTAACACAAGATCATCGACGAAGAAATTGCCTGTGCACTCCTTGGCATCGCGATTAAAGATGATGTATGCCGCATCCGCCAAGATCTCAGGTGTGCGACCGGCAGCAGCATCGATTCCAGGAATCATTTGAAGAGCTGCAGTATCAATAACGGTTCGAGGCCACAGTGCATTCACACCTATGCCATCACGCTTAAACTCTTCAGCCATACCAAGAACACACATACTCATTCCGTACTTGGCCATTGTGTAGGCAACATGGTTTTTAAACCACACAGGCTTCATAGAAAGCGGTGGAGAAAGGTTCAAAATATGAGGGTTGCGTCCTTCTTGAGCTGATTTACGTAGGTGCGGTAGCGCAGCCTGAGAGGTTAAAAAGGTTCCACGCACATTGACATCAAACATTAAATCAAAACGCTTTGCTGGGGTTTGATCTGTGCGGGTTAAGTTAATGGCACTTGCGTTGTTGATGAGAATGTCGATGCCACCGAATGCTTCAGCAGCTTGATTAATAGCGGCTTCGATCTGCAATTCATCGCGCAAATCGCATTGAATAGCAAGTGCTTTGCCGCCGGCAGCTTCTATTTCAGCAGCTGCCGTGTGGATTGTTCCTGGCAACTTTGGATTAGGTTCAGAAGTCTTAGCAGCAATCGCAATTGAAGCGCCATCTCTGGCTGCACGCAATGCGATGGCAAGACCAATTCCTCGGGATCCGCCTGTGATAAAGATTCGTTTTCCTGCTAGTGACATTTACTTACCCTTCTTAGACATGAACTTCATGAATGCTTCCATAGCTTCATCTGATTGCAACGCCATTGCGAAAATCTCAAACTCAGCCTTCATGATCGCAGCGATCGCATCATGATTTTTGGCCTTCAAAAGTGCCTTCGTATTGATAATTGCCTGCGGTGGTTGTTCTGCAATGTGTTGGGCAATCTTCATTACATGAGCCAGTGGATCTGAATCTTTTGCTGCAACTAAGCCCATCTCAATTGCTGCATCTGCATCAAAACTCTCACCTGTCATAAAGATTCGTGCTGCGCGCTGATAGCCAACTAGCTGTGGGAATAAGAAACTAGAACCTGCTTCAGGCACAAGACCGAGCGAAGCAAAAGGCATTGAAAAATTGGCTGTTGGTCCAGCGATTACAACATCGCAGTGAAGCAACATAGTTGTGCCAACACCAACAGCGTTACCTTTGACGGCGGCTAGTAACGGCTTCGGAAAGTTCAGGATTGCTGCCAAAAATTGCGCAACCTCTGAATCATCTGAAGTTGGTGGATTATTCATGAAATCCTTGATGTCGTTACCCGCGGTGAAGTGATCACCTTCTGCCGTGAGAACTACTGCTCGGATGTCGAAATCTCCAGCAGCATCATTGAGCCCTTTGGATAAATCTGAATACATCGACCGCGTGAGGGCATTCATCTTTTCAGGTCGGTTAAAACTGAGGGTTAGCACTCCTGCCTCTTGCATGGTCAAGATTTCGCTCATCCGCGCATCCTATTGGGTGACTCGAGTAAACAAAAAGAGCACAATAAGGACACGCGGAGAGGCGGATATTTACATGGCAAGAGACATCACGATTTCAACGAGGGAATTAACTCCATTTGAACAGTTGGTTCTGGAACTGGTCTGTGAAGGAAAATCAAATAGTGCCATCGCCCTGCAGACATCGCATAGTGAAAAGGTTGTTGAAAATACTGTAAGCCGGAGTGCCCAAGTTTTTGGAATTAAATCAGATGCTCATACAAATCTTCGAGTGCTGTTAGCACTTGCATATCGCGCACATTATGGTGATCAAGCCTTTGACAAGTTAGATCTTCCTTGCTTACATTTGGAAGTCGGCCCAGATGGAAAAGCTGTGTGTAACCGTCATATTGATTAAGTCTTGTTCTTCAAATCACATTTATTTGAGGGTAGCCACTCTGTAATTTTCATCGAGTGCTGACCCTCGCACTTTTGATCTCATCTCATCTACTCACGGAGTAGACATGGAACTGCATTGATTAACCATTTGATGCACAACAGGGAGAGAGAAATACAATGAAACGTAGAATTTTTGACAAGCTTGTCTCATATGTCGGCCTGGGATTAGCAGCACTACTTTTGATCTTTGGTGGACTGCTCAACTTTGGTGCAGCCTTTGCCAATGACTCAGTGCAGAGTCAGTTAGAAAATCAAAATATCGCATTTCCGGATGCAGCCGGCATGCCAGCTGATACCAAAGATCAGCTTCTTAAATGGGCTGGTATGCAAGTAACCAACGGTGAAATGGCTCGTGATTATTCAGATCTATACATCTGGGAACACATGAAGGGATCGGCTATTGCTGTGATGGGCAAGCCTGCAACTTATTCAGAAGTCTCTTCTGCATACATGGGCCTTGTGCGTGGTGGAAGCACCGATGTGGAGAAAATAAAGCAATTTGGAGATCTTCGCCAAACGCTATTCATGGGCAACACACTTCGTGGAATGCTTCTTGAGGCCTATGCATTTGGAACTCTTGGAGTAATTGCAGGGTATGCAGCAATCGCAAGTTTTGTTGGTGGACTTCTATTCCTTTTGTTGGGTATAGCTGGATTGATGCATATTCGTCGTACTCCTGAGGATGCGACGATTTAACCCTCAACTCTCCGTGAGGGGTTAAAAAAGCGCCCCTGGGTTTATCCCAGGGGCGCTTTCCTTTGCAATCTATGTCCTACTAGCGATCTAACTTTCCTGAAATGAAGTCTTCAGTCTTTTGATGAGCTGCCTCATCTGTGTACTGAGTTGGTGGCGTCTTCATGAAGTAGCTAGAAGGTGAAAGAAGTGCTCCACCGATCTTGCGATCAAGACCGATCTGTGCGCAACGTAGCGCATCGATGATTACACCAGCTGAGTTTGGTGAATCCCATACTTCCAACTTGTACTCAAGGTTAAGTGGAACATCACCAAATGCGCGGCCTTCGAGGCGAACGTAGGCCCACTTGCGATCATCTAGCCATGGAATGTAGTCAGAAGGTCCGATGTGAACATTCTTCTCACCGAGATCATGGTTGAGCTGTGAAGTCACAGAGTTTGTCTTCGAGATTTTCTTAGATTCAAGACGATCACGCTCGAGCATGTTCTTGAAATCCATGTTTCCACCTACGTTTAACTGGTAGGTGCGATCTAAGTGCACTCCACGGTCTTGGAACAACTTAGCCATAATACGGTGCGTAATAGTTGCACCAACTTGGCTTTTAATGTCATCTCCAACGATTGGAAGACCAGCGTCTGCAAACTTCTTTTCCCAGACTGGGTCAGATGCGATAAATACTGGGAGTGCGTTTACGAAGGCACAACCAGCATCGATTGCACACTGTGCATAAAACTTTGCGGCGACCTCTGAGCCAACAGGCAGGTAGCAGATAAGAACATCTACTGCCTCATCTTTTAAAACCTTGACCATGTCAACGGCCGGTGCATCTGACTCTGTAATAGTCTCTTTGTAATACTTTCCAAGTCCATCATTTGTAACTCCGCGCATAACTGTTACGCCAGTCTTTGCCACGTTACTAAATTTAATAGTGTTATTTTCGCTGGCCCAGATAGCATCGGCTAAATCTAAGCCGACCTTCTTAGCATCAACGTCGAAGGCTGCAACGAACTTGATGCTAGAGATGTGGTATCCCCCAACAACAGCGTGCATGAGCCCTGGTATCTCTTGATCTAGGGCAGCATCTTTGTAATATTCAACGCCCTGGACTAATGAGTTAGCGCAGTTTCCGACGCCAATTATTGCAACACGGATGTCGCCTTTACCGGTTGTTATGTTCAATTTATTTCCTCTCGGTTTTAATCATGTCTTCTAGCCAAGTGATCTCTCGATCAGCTGACTCCAGTGAGTGACGTCGCCACTCCTCTAGATATCTATCTATTCCGATCGGTGACTTCTCGAGTTCACCGCGCAGAATCTCTGCCTTTTCCTTAAGGCGACGATGCCGTCCCTCAAGAATTCTCACTCTGTTCTTTGACGAAGTTGGGGAAAAGAATGCAAAACGAATTTCGAAGCCTTCGTCCTCCCACGTGTCAGGGCTGACGGTTTCAGTCAGATCAGAAAAACGAGCTAAACCTTTATCTGTAATCGCATAGACAATTCGCGAGCGCCGTGATGTGGCCTCAACAAGAGTTTCAGCGATTACACCGGCCTCCATCATTCGACGCAGCTGGGGGTAGAGAACTGAAAATGAGAGGGCACGAAATGGTCCGAATATTGTGCCCATCCGCTTGCGCAGCTCGTAGCCGTGAAGGGGGTTCTGGGATAGCAGGCCAAGGAGTGCGAACTCGAGTGAGTCACTACGTGAGCGCATGGGGCCTACCTCCATCCTGGGGCTATCGGGCTATATATCGATTCGATATATCAAGGCGTAATCTATTGCGATACGTGCGCCCCTGCAACTCCACCACACGTGAGCCTGGCCATAGCCTTTGCAACCGTCGCTGCACTCTAAAGCCTGCTACCTAGACTGCTCCCATGGTGATTCCATCACGTCTTGCTGAGTACATCGTGGCCGCGATGGTCATCATCTTGGCACCTGGTCCAAGCGTTCTATTTGTTATCGCCCGGGCTATCGCATGGGGGCGAAAGGTTGCAGTATTTACAGTTGCCGGCAATGTCACGGGCGCCTTTGTTCTCTCCACTTTTGTAGCCTTCGGATTAGGTCCAATTCTTCAACGCTCAGAGATTGCCTACATAGCCATCCAATGGGCAGGTGGTCTCTATTTAATCTACTTAGGGGTCGATGCAATTAGACATCGAGAAGTACATGCTGCAGATATGACTAATCAAGGCGATATCGCACCGAGCGTTAGAAAATCTATCCGCGATGGCTTCTGGGTTGGAGCGCTCAACCCCAAGGGTCTAGTTTTTTACGCCGCAATCTTGCCGCAGTTCATCGATCGCGAACGTGGTCAGGTAACAGGGCAGTTAATTTTATTAGGCGCGATCTTTTCAACCCTTGCCTTCATCTCCGATGGTTCGTGGGGATTGCTGGCAGGAACGGCGCGCCAATGGTTAGCTACCGACCCAAAGCGCTTAGAGAGGCTGCGGGCAACGGGTGGTTCGATCATGATTATCTTGGGCCTTGCAGTTCTTATCTCGGCAGTTGTCAGTGGCTAGCGGGAGAATACGTCTATGAAAAAACCTATCAAGCCAGCGCGCGAAAATATCTCTCCCTCGGATTTAACCTTTGCTCTCTCTACATGTAAGCGCTGTTTGTGGATTAAATACTGGTACAAACTCATTATGCCTGGGCAGTTCCCACTCGTTGGAACATTTGCAACGATGCAGGAAGAGCATTTTCACAACGCAGATATGCCCACAATCGATCCATCACTTCGCCCAGGAACTATCTCTAAGTGGGGCGAATGGGTAAAGAGCAAGCCCTTGCAGATAAATGGCGCAGATACTCGCTGGCGAATCTTAGGAAAATACGATCTCGTTTCAACCAATGACGATGGAACCATAGGCCTTATCGACTGCAAAGTTTCAGATAGTGCGCGTGACAACGGCGCCTTCTACTCTCCACAGTTAGAGGCCTATGCATACTCATTGGAGAATCCAGCTGCCGGTAAGGGGCAGAGCGTTGCATCTATTGGTCTGCTGGTCTGGAACCCCGAGTCGGCCATTGGTGAGTCACAAGAGAGCTACGGCTTTGGTGTGCGTCAAAAATATCTCCCAGTTGAACGTGATATTCCAAAATTTCTTGCAACAATCGCCGACTTCATTAATGTACTCGAAGGTGAACTTCCAGATGCCGGTCCAGAGTGCACGACCTGTTCCTATCTCATCGCTCGCAACGCTTTAGATAGAGTTTAATCCTCTTCGCCAGAGACATTAATATCATCTGGCTTACTCTTCTTTGGTGCGTAAATATCAATATATTCTTGGCCCGACATCTCTTGAATCTTCTTCATGATTTGATCGGTGACAACACGCAGATACTGCAAATCTGTTGAGTCACCTTCAAAGTACATAGGTTCACCAAAGATCATTCCAACGCGATGTAGATTTGGAATGATCTTTCCAGTGGGTTGAATCTTGTCGGTATTAGACATCGCTACTGGAATAATCGGTGCGCCAGATTCGATTGCAAGACGTGCTATTCCTGTTCGACCTTTATATAAACGTCCATCGGGTGAGCGAGTGCCTTCCGGATAAATTCCAAGGCAGTTACCCTCGGCTAGAATCTTTAAGCCTGTTAGCAGGGCCGCCTCACTGCGGCGTCCACCCGATCTATCTACCGGCACTTGGCCAAGGGCGATAAAGGTGAGCTTCTTTAATAATCCCTTAGGGCCAGGTGATGTGAAGTACTCACTTTTGGCGAGAAAAGTTACTTTGCGCGGAACGACTAGGGGCATAAAGATTGAGTCACTAAATGAGAGATGGTTTGAGGCGATAATTACGGGCCCTTTACCTGGCACGTTGCGTAGACCTTTGACCTTGGGTCTAAAGGCGCTCATTAAAAAGGGTGTCAAAAAAGCTCGCAGGACCCCATAGGGAAGGTTATTGAGCACCTTCCTAATTTAGCCGCTATTGCTCCGTATGACACTATCTGAGGGTGAGCAACGAGCCGATAAGCCCTAAAGATGATGGATTCGATGAGGAGGAGCTCATCCGCAGCGAGTTTGATTCTATTGTCTCTGGACTCTCCCTCGATGAGTCAGCGCCTTCAACATATTTAGATGAACTAGATCGAATAGATCGCGATGATCGATTTGTTGCACCTAATCCCCCAACCCAAACTCCACGCTCATTCTTTTTATCAGCAAAGCGCGCGATACTTCGATGGTTAAAGCGCCCCTTTCACGATAATGATGGAGTCGAACTATGAGTAATTTTCGTTGGGGCATTTTAGGTACAGGTGGAATCGCGCAAGCATTTGTCGATGATTTAAAACTTGCGCCAGGACACTCGATTGGCGCAGTTGGTTCGCGCACATTGAGCAAAGCTGCAGCCTTTGCAAAGGATTTATCTGCTGCCACTGCATATGGAAGTTATCAAGAGCTAGTCAACGATAGCGCCGTTGATGCAATCTATATTGCCGCTCCACATCCCGTGCATCAAGAACTCACATTATTGGCACTTAATGCTGGTAAACCAACCTTGTGCGAAAAACCATTTGCAATCTCGGCTACGCAAGCAGAGCGAATGGTTGATGCAGCTGCGCGAAATAATGTTGCTCTCCTTGAAGCGATGTGGATGCGCTATTTACCGCATATTGCACAACTACGTGAAATCTTAAGTAGTGGAGTACTTGGGGAGATTCAAACTGTAGAGGCAGATCATGGTCAGCGTTTAGCCGATCAAAATATTTCTCGATTAACTGACCCGGAATTGGGGGGCGGTGCGCTATTAGATCTTGGAATCTATCCCGTCTCTTTTGCTCACCTTATTCTTGGCACTCCATCTGCAATCACTGCCCGAGCAGTAAAGACCGATCGCGGAGTAGATGCACAGACAAGTGCTATCTTCGATTATGCCAATGGCGCACAAGCAGTGATTAATACGACGATGATCGCACAAACACCATGTCGGGCAGTCGTCAGCGGCTTACTAGGTCGCCTTGAAATCGATCGCACTTTTTACAACCCTGCCGCGATGCGCGTAGTTCTATTTGATGGCACCACAACTGAGTATCCCAATACATACGTGGGCCACGGTCTGCGTGAGCAAGCAATTGAAATGGCGCGGGTTGTGCGCGCTGGATTATTGCAATCACCTCTAATGCCGTGGAGTGAGACAATCGCCGTAATGAAGACGATGGATGAGATTAGAAAACAGATTGGCCTTCAATACCCTTTTGAAAACTAAAGGCGCGCTAGATCGGCAACGCCTACTAGACCCGCCTCGTTTCCTAATTCAGCCGAGATAATTCGCGGATAAGGGTGCTTGCCGGCAAAGGGCATGGTGCGCTCTAGGGCCTGGCGCGTTGGTGCCAATAAAATCTCACCCGCATCGATTACTCCCCCACCGATGATCACACATGCTGGATTTAAAACTACCGATAGCGCTGCGATTCCGGCGCCGAGCCACTGGCCTGTTGTATTGAATGCAGCTAAAGCAACTGGATCCCCATCGCGTGCAGCATCGGTGATCGCCTTTCCAGTTAAACCAGCAACTGTGCCATCGCCGCGAGATAACAAATTACGTGCAATTTCAGGGCTGGCGTTAATCGCCTCGCGCGCATGGCGCAGAAGTGCATTTCCTGATGCATACTGTTCAAAACATCCTCGCGCACCACATCCACATAAATGTCCATCCGGTACTACGCGCATATGACCAAACTCTGCAGCGGTTCCAAAGGCTCCGCGGTATAGAGCACCATTAACCACAACTCCACCACCGATGCCAGTTCCCACAGTCAACATCATCAAGTGATCTTGATTTCGGCCAGCACCAAATTTTGCCTCGCCCCATGCAGCGGCATTTGCATCGTTTTCGATGATAACTGGAAGCCCAATTAATCGTGTGAGCTCAGAATCTAAATCAACACCATTCCAATCTGCGATATTAGGTGTGGCAAGCATCGTCTTTCGATCAGATGAAACAAAACCTGCCGCCGATACTCCAACGCAAGCGACTGTGTGTTGCTGCATTAGCTCTTTGGCAATTTCGGCAATTGTCTGCGTTAATGCGCTTCCACCTTGGCGCGGTGTGTCTTTTCTAGCAGTTGCTAAAACTTTGCCCGACTCGTCAACAACTCCACCCAAAACTTTGCTACCACCAACATCGATACCAATTGTGTATGCCATAGAGGAAAACTACGCTTCGAGCGTTGCTTTAAGTTGTGCTAGCGCGGCATCAATCGTGGCTTTCTCTGCTTTTTGTCGCATCATTGCAGGAATCGGCATTGATAGTGAGACAGCGAGCTCGTAAGTAACCTCGGTCGTATCCTCGTCAATGCTCTTGATGGTGTATGAACCATCCATACCTGTTAATAAATCTGCATCATCGAGTGAAAAACTCAATTGTGTTGGAGCGCCAGACCAGTCGTAATCTAAAATGACGCGATCCTTCATCATCCCTGCATCAATGCTCATCTTGACCTTAGTGATACGTCCTTGATCATCCCGGGCCACTGCCTCTGCCGACTTAATCGAGGTCGACCACTCTGGATACTTTTCCAGCGCAAATAACGCCTCTGTGACGAGGGCTACTGGAGCATCGATAGAGATGGTGGAACTACTGGAATCGCTCATGGGGCAAGGCTACCCCCCTTCCCTAAATAATAATTCAGGCACTAGCGTTCGGAGTATGAATGAAATCACTAATCCAGCACTTGCTCCCGCCGCCACTGCCGGCAACCTCACAAATCTCATCGCCGAACGGGCATGGTTTGAACCAGAGCGCATCATTATGTCTCGCCCACTCGGTGATGGTTGGCAGAGTGTTAGCGCAAAAGAGGCCGAAGCGCAGATCCGCGAAACTGCAAAGGGACTAATCGCAGCTGGTGTGAACATTGGTGATCGCATAGCAATCATGTCTCGCACTCGCTATGAATGGACGATTTTAGATTTTGCAATCTGGTTTGCCGGCGCCGTCGTAGTCCCTGTCTACGACACATCATCGGCCGAACAGATCGATTGGATTCTCAATGACTCATCGTCAGTAGGAATCATTGTTGAGACTCCAGCATTGCGAGAGCTAGTTCAGAGCGTTCTACCATCACACACCAAAACCGTATGGACAATGACTGAGGATGTATTAAGTACTCTCAAATCCGCCGGTGCTCACATCAGTGATGATGAAATCGATCGCCGTAGAAACTCTCTGCTTCCCGATACGCTCGCAACACTTATCTATACATCTGGAACAACTGGCAAGCCAAAGGGAGTTGCACTCACTCACAGCAATTTTCTATCCGAGTGTGGAAACGTTGTTCAGGCACATAGCGATTTATTCTTAAAGCCAGGTGGATCTACACTTCTCTTCTTACCTGTGGCTCACGTCTTTGGTCGCATGGTCGAAATCGGTGCGATTGCGGCAGGTCTTCACCTAGCCCACTGCAGTGATCCAGTTGCTCGCTTGTCGATTGACCTCGCCTCCTTTAAGCCAACTTTCGTACTAGCCGTTCCGCGAATCTTTGAAAAGATTTATAACGGCTCCGAGGCGCGTGCAGAGGCTGCAGGCAAGGGAAAGATATTTAGACAGGCCGCCGATGTTGCGATCGCATACTCAGAAAGCCTTGATAAAAAGGGAGTATCTCCTCTGCTCTCTCTCAAGCACAAACTCTTCGACAAGTTGGTCTACTCCAAAATCCGCGCAGGTATGGGTGGGCGTGTTGAGGCGGCAATCTCTGGGGGCGCCCCTCTTGGTGTGCGTCTTGGCCACTTCTATCGCGGCGCAGGAATAACTATTCTTGAGGGCTATGGATTAACAGAGACAACTGCAGGTGCAACGATTAACACGACGAGTGCGCATCGCGTCGGGTCAGTGGGTCGCCCAGTTCCCGGAACCTCCATCAAGATCGCTGAGGATGGTGAAGTATTAATCCGTGGTCCGATTGTTATGCGTGGGTACTGGCAGAACGATGCCGCCAACGCCGAAGTATTTAACGCCGATCACTGGTTTCAATCAGGAGATCTTGGAAAGTTAGATGACGAGGGCTTCCTCTACATCGTCGGACGCAAGAAAGAGCTCATTGTTACAGCTGGTGGAAAGAACGTTGCCCCGGCAGTTCTAGAGGATCGATTGCGTGCACATCCACTCGTTAGCCAGTGCATGGTCGTTGGCGATAACCAGCCATTCATTGCAGCCCTTGTCACTATTGATCAAGATGCACTGAAGTCATGGGTTGCCAATAACAAAAAGGAGGGCGCCTCTATGGCAGATCTAACGAATGATCCAGATCTAATCTCTGTTGTTCAGACCGCCGTTGATGATGCAAATAAGGCGGTAAGCAAAGCTGAATCGATTCGTAAGTTTGTAATCTTGCCAACTGACTTCACCATTGCAGGCGGACACTTAACGGCCAAGCTTTCAATGAAGCGCGCAGTCATTTCAAAAGAGTTCGCCAAGGAGATTGAACAACTCTTTACAAGCCGCTAGATAAAAAATGTGAGCGCTAATGAGCGAGTCAGGCTCGCACAAGAGTTACATGATGGAATCGCCCAGGATTTAGTTGGCCTGGGCTACTCCATTGATAGTCTTATTAGCGCACCCGGTACTCCTAACGACATACGCGCTGAGCTACGTAGCCTGCGTTTTGCAATGAGTGATCTGGTCGAAAAAGTGCGCAACGAAATCTTTGCGCTCAGATTGAGTAAAGTGATTCTGCCAGCCCAATATGAGCCATCTGTACAGTATGAGTTACAGAAGATATTTGCAGAGCTACTGCGCAACATCCAGGAGCACTCTCAGGCAACATCGATCACCATGAGCCTGCACGATAATGGAGTTGGTGGAGCTGGTATCAAAGAGGGCCACCATGGTTTAACTGGGATTGGCGAACGTGTGAGTGGCTTAGAGGGCGTTTTAGATATCGAATCGACCCAATCAGGTACCCAGATTTCGATAACAGTTCCATGGGTGCGAGCATGACACGAGTTGTAATTATCGATGATCATGCAGTTGTTCGCGAGGGTCTCAAACGTGCACTGATGAGCCATGGCTATGAAATTGCTGCAGAGGCGGCCAGTCTTGCCGAGGCCCGAGCACAGATAGCCTTCGTAAATCCAGATGTAATTGTTGTTGATTTAAATCTTTCAGATGGTAGTGGCTTTGATTTAATCACTTGGGCGCGCGGCATCTCGAAAACTTTAGGGATCGTGGTGCTCACCCTTAACGATAGCGATGCACACTTACTTGCAGCGTTGAATGCTGGGGCAAGTGCCTACATAGTAAAGAGCGCACCGATTATCGAACTAATCGCCGCTATAGAGCACTCAACTAAATCACCTCTGAGCTTTAGTGCTAAAGGGATATCTGCGGCGATGAAGGCGGCAACTCAGAGCTTTAATTTAACTGCCCGTGAGTTTGATGTGCTTGGGCTCTTACCAAGCGGAGCATCTACTAAAGAGATTGCATCTGGGCTTTTCTTATCTCAGGCGACTATTAAGACGCATCTGGCATCGATCTTTAGAAAACTCGAAGTCGCTAATCGCACGGCGGCTGTTAGTAAGGCACGCAAACACAACTTACTCGTTGATTAGATTTTTGAATGCATCGGCCCATATCTGCCAGTGCCATTTTTCTACGATCCATCTGCGCCCAGCTTGACCCATCAATGTGGCCTGCGCAGGGTTATTGAGCAAGTCGATTGCAGCAACGGCGATAGCTGCGCTATCTAAACCATCGACAACGACACCTGTTGTGCCATCAATGACGGCATCTGGGGCGCCACCTGATGCCCCGGCAATGACAGGTAACCCACATGCACTTGCCTCAAGATAGACAATGCCTAAACCCTCGACTTCTAAGCCGAAAAATCGCGAACGCGAAGGCATCGCAAAAATCTCGCCGATACATATGTAGCGCGGAAGATCGGCATACTGAATCCGACCTATAAAACTAATGTGATCTTCGAGTGCATACTTTTTTACTAGTGACTGCAAATGCTTTCGATAAGGCCCCTCACCTATCAACAATAAATGGGCCGTTGGAACCTCTTGCACAATTGCACGCATTGATTCAATTAAACTGTCCTGACCTTTGCGATGGACTAATCGACCGACCGAAACGATTACTTTTTTCTCGCTTAAGCCAAGTGATTCTCGAAGTAATGAAGAGTCAATCGGTGCAAAATGTTCGGTATCGATACCTGGTGCAATCTTTACCATTGCATCAGCCGACTTTGGAGTAAGTGCGCCAGCTATTGCTGTGCGGGTGAATTCGCCTAAGTAAGTAAGTACATCGACGGTCGATCCGATTCGGCGCATTACAAGAGTGAATGGAAATACTTTCGACCACCAGACCTCGTGGCCATGGGTTAAGGCGATAACTCTGCCGACTCCAGCCCGTCGCAACCTCGAAGCCATTAGTGCAAGCGGTGCCGCAGCACCGAAGGCGACGCTTTCTATCTGCTCGTCCTTAATTAATCGCACAATGTTGCCTGTGATTCGGGGTGTGGGCAGCAGAATCTTTGCCCTATCTCTGAGAACACGTACACCGTATTTTTCAAGCCAGGCAGCGTCGTATTCATATGTATCGCCCTGGGCCGAGGTGTAGACGGTTGTAGATCCATGTGGCAAGCGTTCAATCAGTCCAATAATGAAGCTTTCGATTCCGCCTGCGCGTGGACCAAAATCATTGGTAACGAAGAGGGTTTTCTTAGTAACGGCGCGCCCCAACCAGAGCTTTTCGTCCCATATTTAAATCAGTGGTTACCTTCACGCGAGAACCAGAGCGTGGGGCATGCACCATGCGACCGCCTCCTAAGTAGATACCAACATGGGAGATAGGGCGACCAAAAAATAATAAATCGCCGGGCTTGAGCGCTCTGAGTGAGACTTTTTTACCCATGCGCGACTGCGCAGATGATGAGTGCGGCAGTGAGACACCGGCAGCTTGATAGGCGCGCATAGTTAGGCCCGAGCAGTCCCAGGTCACAAGTCCAGCAGCGCCAAATACATATCGATCACCGATCTGCTTAAGTGCATATTTAAGTGCAATACCAGCTCGTCCTGAAACACCATTGGCGCCTGCTGCTGCGGCAAGAGAGGATGCTTGATCGGCATCCTCTTGGGCGGCTGCTAACTTTGCTAATCGTTCGCGATCCTCTTTTTTTAACTTTGAGAGGAGAAGCTCAGCCTCTTTTAACTTAGATAAAGCCAATGCCGATTGGGCTGCGAATTTTTTCTGCGCCGCTGCAACGAGAGCTAACTTGTCATTGACCGTCAACGTTGTTGCACTTAATCGCTGCTGCGCAGCTTGATACTTTCGAAGTTGAGCAGATTTTCCCCGCGTGATTGCATCTAAGGCACCAGCCGATGAGAGATAGAGCGTTGGATCGCTAGAAAAGAGAAGCTCCAGACCCTGGCTCAACGTTCCGGATTTATATTGCTCAACTGCAATTGTTCCCAGTGATTTTTGTAGAGCCGATAAGCTCGCTCCCTGCACCTCGGCCTTGGCCTTAATTCCGCTGAGCGTTTTGGTTAAGATCGCTAACTTTACTTTCGCCTCTTGCGCCCCTTCAGCCGCCGTCGTTGCATCCTCCTCTAACGCCCGCACTTTGGCCTGGACCTCCTCTAAAGAGGGAGTTGCATGTGCCGGAGTGGCGATGAGGGAGGGGCCAGCAACTGCCAAGGCCGCAAGGGCGATAAACAGGGGCTTGGCTAGTGACATAGCCGAAAGGCTAACTACCTTTAGCGGCACTGCTCAACTTCTGAGCGTACTTTTCTCTGTGAAATAGCACCGAAACTGGAATGCTAGCGCCATGAGTACCTGCGCCTCCCTCGTAGTAGGCGCTGATGGTTCAACTAGCAAGGCCGGTTCTTCGCGTGGCGTCGGCTCGAGTGCAGATCGCTATGTATTTCTGGCCCGTCGTGCAGAGTTCGATGTGATCATCATCGGTGGAAATACTGCTCGCAATGAACCATATGCACGCACACCTGTCGCACTCGTTGTTCTTTCACGATCAGATTTAAATCCAGTTGCTGAAAATCCCAAATCGCATCTCTGGAACACAACTCCGGCCCAAGCTATTGCGCGTGCACGCCAAGAGTTTGGTCCGCGAATTTTAATTGAAGGTGGTGGCGCCCTTTTAACTGAACTTCTCGCCGATCGACTTATAGATGAGTTCTTCTTAACAGTGACCCCAGAGCGCGGGGGCGAAAACATATTTGATTGGCGCCAAGTTCTCAATCACTTTGCACACTTTAATGAGAGTCAAATCGATCAGACTCTTTTTTTCCACGCCCAGAACTAGAAGGATGATATTAAGGCAACACCACTAACTGCTAATGCGATTCCCACGTACTGAACCCTGTGCAATCTCTCGTGTAAGAATCTAAAGGCAAGTAGCGCCGTTGCGATTGGATACATAGAGCCAAGAACCATCGCCACCGATACCAATCCCTTTGTACATGCAACACCAAGCAAGAGATTTGCTAGAAAATCGGCGATGCCCATAAATATTAGGCTGGGATACTCACTCTTTGAAAAACCACCGGTTGTGCGATAACGAAGAGCAATTGCAATTGTGACGATAAACGTTGCCGCGCGCATCGTGACCATTGTCATGAGCGCACTTGTCTGCGATCCAATGGAGATAAAAATCAGTGCAGTACCAAATCCGCACGCTGCGCCTATAGCGAGCAAGAGTGGGCGCATCGGTAGCCCCTGCGAAAGTTCGGGACCGCTTGCACAGAACGCTCCAACGAGTGCAAGCACAACACCGATCGATGTAATAAGTGAGAGTGAATCACCGTGCATGAGCGCATAACTCAGTGGAACAACTGCACTTAAGGCACTAATCGGTGAGACAACGCCCATGCTTCCCGATGCCAGTCCTGCATATAAACAGATCAGGCCGAAGTAACCTAGAAAGCCGGCGCAGATTCCTGGAATTAAATAGCCACCATCACCGAAGGCTTGCGCACCGCTATCACCGATGAAAACTACGAGTGTGATTCCAAAGAGCAGACCAATAACTTGAGAAAATCCAAGGACTGCAATCGGTGCATGTTTTTTGCTTAACCGTCCACCCTCAAAGTCGGCAGTACCCCAGAGCACGCTAGAGAGCAGTGCCAAGAGTGATGCCATACGCACAAGGCTACCGCCCCGCCTCCCGAGATTCCCGCTAGCGATTATTACTCTAAGAGGATGGATGCCAGCGGCTTTGAAAGGTTGTTAGATCAGCTGCGCATATTTACTCCGCGCCCAGAAGTTGTGCTTGAAGAAGTTCCGGCACCACAAAAATTAGCTACATATGCCTTTGCATTTTCAGCCGATGTAAGCAATGGAAAATTAGGCGATGAAGAGGATGAACTCGCATCTGGACGCTTTGTTTTGCTGCACGAGCCTGGTGGGCAAGAGAGTTGGGAGGGTGAGTTTCGCTGCGTGACATTTGTACGCGCCGATGTCGATACTGCGATGCAAGAAGATCCACTGCTACCCGAGTTTGGATGGGGCTGGTTCTTATCGGCCCTTGATGGCGCCGAGTGCACTATCGCAGCTCCTAGCGGAACAGTGACACGGGTATCGAGTGCATCTTTTGGAAAGCTCTCACCTCGCAAGGATGAATCTGAAATTGAAATCCGTGCATCGTGGACACCTGTCATTAACGATCCCTCCGAACTCATTAAGCACATCTCCGGTTGGTGCACTTTGATCGCCGAAGTCTCGGGTCTGGAAGAGATTCCTGATGGTGTATCTGCAATCAATGCCGCAAGGTCCCGGTAGCTAATTTTATGGATGAAGAAGTACTACCCATCCCATTGCTCGTGCCCGCAAACGGAACACCTCCAGTAATTGATAGCGATGCTGGCCTTAAAACTGCGATGAAAGAGTTAGCCGCTGGCAGCGGCCCATTTGCCGTTGATGCCGAGCGAGCCTCAGGCTTTCGTTATAGCGCTCGTGCATATTTGATTCAGATTAAACGCAACGGTGGCGGCCTGCATTTAATAGATCCAATCCCCTTTGGCCTAAACAATCCATTACTCGCAAGCTTAGATGAGCTACTCAATACCGATGAGGTTATTTTGCATGCAAGTACGCAGGATCTGCCCTGCCTGCGTGAAATTGGAATCAATCCAATGAAGCTCTTTGATACTGAGCTCGGTGGGCGCATCGCAGGTCTACCTCGAGTTGGACTTGGACCACTTCTTGAATCATTAATGGGTGTAACACTTGCAAAAGAGCACAGCGCTGCAGATTGGTCAACGCGTCCATTGCCACAAGAGTGGCTAACATATGCAGCCCTTGATGTTGAGCTCTTAGTCGAGCTGCGCGATGCGATGTATGAGATATTAAAAAACGCTGGAAAACTGCCATGGGCCGAGCAAGAGTTTGCATCGATTTTAAAAGCACCCCCACCTCCCCCACGCATTGATCCATGGCGACGAACATCTGGAATGCATAAAATAAAACGCCGTGATCACCTAGCAATCATTCGCGAACTTTGGATCGCTCGCGATGAGCTTGCATCTGCCCAAGATATCGCCGGCGGAAAACTCCTCAATGACTCTGCAATCATCGAACTCTGTTTAGCGGCTCCACTAACAAAGAAGGAGTTGGAAAAGGCTCTGCGTCCTATCGGCCTTCGTGCGCGCTGGTTAGAAAACTCTACGATTTGGCTCGAGGCCATTGCACGCGCCGTCGCACTACCTGAAGCGGAATGGCCAGCGATGCGCACACAAAGTGATGCACTGCCGCCGATTAAACTATGGCGCGAAAGATTTCCTGAAAAGTTTGCTCCGCTTTCTCATGCGCGAGCGCTGATCGAGGCCATTGCAACTCACAATTCGATTCCAGTTGAAAACCTGATCTCTCCTGAATCCATACGCCGTATCTGTTGGTCGCCCCCATCCGGATCAACCTCAACGCGTGATGAGGCCGCTGTAGGACTAGCTCTTGCCGCACTCGGGGCACGCCCCTGGCAGATCGATTTAGTGGCCGGCGCCCTAGCCGATGCCCTTCTTGAGCGTGAGCCTCTTGTGATCGAGGAGCCTGAGAGCGAGGCCATCGAAGAGGGTGGGTGAATTACGCAACGAAAGAGTTGCGTAAATACCTCCCGTACCCTAGATTTTCCTCATGCTCAGTACTTTCATTATTGCCCTTCGCGAAGGGCTTGAAGCCTCACTCATCGTTGGAATCCTGGTCGCCTATATCTATAAGAGCCAGCGCATTGGATATTTAAAGCCTTTGTGGAGCGGCGTAGTTCTTGCGATCGTTGCAAGCTTTGGACTCGGCGCCTTTCTCTCATTTACCTCGGTATCACTGAGTGAGCGCGGTGAAGAGTTATTTGCAGGTATCACCTCATTTATCGCAGTAGGCCTTGTGACCTGGATGGTCTTTTGGATGAAGCGAACAGCTCGCACCCTGCGCACTACTTTGCATGGCAAGGTCGATGAGGCGGCAAGTGCTGGCCCGCTTGCGATTGCCAGCGCCGCGTTTTTCGCCGTTATCCGTGAGGGCCTTGAAACATCTCTCTTTGTCTACTCAAACTTTAAAAGCGTTGCAGATACAACTAGCTCTGCAGTTGGTTTGATGCTTGGTTTTGCAGTCTCGATCACACTCGGCTATCTCATCTATAAGAGCTCGATCAAACTCAATCTCGCACAATTTTTTACCTACACAGGTGTTGCACTCATCATCGTTGCAGCTGGCGTACTCTCATACGGAGTCCATGAGTTCCAAGAGCTTGGATATCTGCCGGGTCCAGATGCATTTGTCTGGGATGTGACATCTTTTATAGCTAAGGATTCGATCTTGGGAGCCTCCCTCTCTGGAACAATCGGCTTTGATACAACAACATCCTGGCTGCAGTTGGGCGTCTATATGGCATACCTGAGCGCAGTGCTTACTCCATATCTATCCAAGAGCCCGGAAAAAGCCCCCGTTAAGGCTTAGCCGCTGTCGCAAAACCTTACTCACGGGTAACATAACCGCTACACCGCTTAGTAAAGGATCACCATATGTCGCGCTCCGTTGTTTTAGTCGATGCAGTACGCACTCCATTTGGAAAGGCCGGCTCGCTCTATGCCGGAACACGCGCCGATGATCTCATGGTGCGCGCAATTCGCGGCCTGCTGGATCGCAACCCATTAGTTGATCGTGCAACCATCGATGATGTTGCAATCGCAGCGGCAACACAGACCGGTGATCAAGGAATGAACATTGGCCGAAGCGCAGCCCTTCTTGCCGGTCTTCCTAACACGGTGCCGGGATACTCAATCGATCGCTGGTGTGCAGGTGCATTAACTGCAGTTACAACAATCGCAGGTGCTATTGCACTAGGAACAAATGAGATTGCAATCGCA
>CAFBQE010000011.1_pt1 | contig 20395 bp, 16 predicted proteins | sample 7269911 | NCBI WGS metagenome assembly CAFBQE01 (sample SAMEA6814173, study PRJEB35770) | uncultured Actinomycetes bacterium | biome: Freshwater; feature: Freshwater reservoir; material: water | place: Czech Republic | collected 2016-11-09 | depth 30m m
GCAAGAAGGCAGCTGCTAAGAAAGCTGCTCCAAAGCGCCGTAAGAAGAAGGCAGCAGCTCCTGCAGCTGCTCCAAAGAAGCGCCGCCGCAAGAAGGCAGCTAAGAAGTAATTATCAATTAAAAAAACCCGCCACTCTATGTGGCGGGTTTTTTTATGCCGGTTTTATTCGCAGGTACTCTCACTACGAAAAGACTCTTCTACCCGTAAAAAAATCTCAGATAATACTTTTTGATCCTCCGCAGATAAGTGATCAAGAAAACGAGAGCGCACACTTGCAACGTGGTCAGGGGCTGCAGCGACGATCGCCTTCCAACCCTTAGGTGTCATAACGGCAAAGTATCCACGTTTATCCGTTGGGCAGGCCTCACGCTTTACCCAACCAGCCTTTTCCATAACCTTCATGCGATGTGATAACCGCGAGCGCGATAGAAGAGTAATCGAGGCGAGCTCGCTCATTCGCAACCGGCGATCTGGGGCATCGCTGAGTTGGGCCAAGATTTCATAGTCGGGTATCGAAAGATCATGGCCCTCTAAATCATTATCTAGCGCCTCTAAAAGCCGTCGGCTTGCGATGATGTAGCTGCGCCAGGCCTTCATCTCGGCTGGGTTAAGCCAGCGCGGTGCGGTAGCGTTTTGGTCTGGCATGAGGACAGTCTACGCTAACAGTTGAACTTTCAACTAAATTTTTATAAGGGGTTTTGCGCGTGAGTACTACTACCAGCGGTTTAGATTTTGACCATATCGATTCAACGGTTCGCATTCAAGATGATCTCTATCGCTACTTCAATGGTGCCTGGCTCAAGAGTGCGGTCATACCTGCAGATCGTGCAACAGATGGTGCCTTTGTAACCCTTCGCGACTTATCGGAAAAGCAGGTCCGCGCAATTATCGAGAGTGCAACCGGGTCGGCAGAGGCAACCAAGATTAGTGATCTCTATACCTCGTTTATGGATGCAGATGCGATCGAGGCTAAGGGCTTTACACCAATTCTAAAAGATCTCGCCCTGTGCGATTCGATCCAATCCCTCTCCGATTTCACTTCAACGATGTCCTGGCTTGAGGCACGTGGTCTCGGCGGCATCTTCGGCTCATTCATCTACGCCGATCAAATGGATGTATCTACAAATATTTTGTACCTAGCCCAAGGTGGAATATCACTTCCCGATGAGTCTTACTACCGTGAAGATCAGTATGCCGAAATTCGCAGCGCATTTCTTACCCATGTCCAAACTATGTTCTCACTCGTCGGTATTGCAGGTGGAGCAGATTTAGCGGCCAAGATTCTTAAACTTGAAACCCAACTTGCAAGCCATCATTTTGATGCTGTGAAAGATCGCGATGCAACGTTGACATATAACAAGATGAGCCGTGATCAGGTCATTGCTCTGATGCCAGCCTTTGACTTTGAGCTCTACCTTTCTTCTGGAGAGATTCCAGCAGTGGTTTTAGATTCAGTCATAGTCCAGCAGCCTCCATTTTTCCAAGGGTTATCTAGCATTCTCTCGGCCTTTGATCGAGATTCATGGGTCGCCTGGCTTAAGTGGAACATCATCAGCGGATCAGCGCCTTATCTCTCTAGCGCTTTAGTCGACCAAAACTTCGCCTTTTACGGCAAAACGCTCTCGGGAACGCCAGAGCTTCGTCAGCGCTGGAAGCGTGCAGTCTCAGTTGTTGAGGGATCTCTGGGTGAGGCCGTTGGCAAGGTCTATGTTGAGCAGCATTTTCCATCAGAGGCCAAGAGGCGCATGGAAGAGCTCGTTGCCAATTTGATCCAGGCCTATCGAATCAGCATTAATGCAATCGATTGGATGAGCCAAGAGACCAAACTCAAGGCCCTTGAAAAGCTTGGAAAGTTCACTCCAAAGATCGGATATCCCAATAAGTGGCGAGATTACTCGGCGCTAGAGACTAGCCCTAGTGATCTCTTTGCAAATATCGGCCATGTTACAAAATTCCAACGTAACTTCGAATTAGCAAAAATTGGCAAAGCCGTAGATCGCGAGGAATGGCACATGACCCCGCAGACCGTCAACGCCTATTACAACCCGGTCATGAATGAGATCGTCTTTCCTGCAGCTATTTTGCAGCCCCCTTTCTTTGCACTTGGCGCAGATGATGCCGTTAACTACGGTGGAATCGGCGCAGTTATTGGCCACGAAATCGGCCATGGCTTTGATGATCAGGGCTCTAAGTACGACGGCGATGGAGTACTCAATAACTGGTGGAGTGATGGCGATCGTGCAGCTTTTGAACTTCGCTCTAACGCCCTGATTGCCCAGTACAACCAACTGCGCCCCGAAGAGGTTCCTGACATCACCGTTAATGGCGCACTCACTGTGGGAGAAAATATCGGCGACTTAGGCGGCCTTGCAATTGCATATAAGGCCTATCAGATCTCACTGGCCGATAAGCCATCACCTGTGATCGATGGCTTAACTGGGGAGCAACGTCTCTTTCTTGGCTGGGCACAAGTTTGGCGTGGCAAAGTGCGTCCCGAGGAACAACGACGCCGTATCGCAACCGATCCACACTCCCCTAATGAGTTTCGTTGCAATACGATCGTAAGTAACTTCACGCCTTTCTATGATGCCTTCGGTGTGAGTGCAAAAGATGCGCTGTGGCTGGATGAAAAATCACGGGTTCAAATCTGGTAACTAGTGACTTTCTCCTTTGAAATTAAACATGCAGAGAGTGGCTCACTTGCGCGCGTTGGCACTATTACAACCCCGCATGGACAAATACAAACTCCAACATTTATTCCGGTAGGCACCAAGGCAACGGTTAAGTCGGTATTGCCTGAGGCGATGGCCGATCTTGGTGCTCAAGCGCTATTGGCCAATGCCTATCACCTCTATTTACAGCCCGGGGCAGATATCCTCGATGAGGCTGGCGGGCTTGGCGAATTCATGAACTGGCCGGGGCCAACGATTACCGACTCTGGCGGATTTCAAGTTTTATCTCTCGGTGTAGGTTTTAAAAAAGTATTGGCTATGGATGCAAAGACTTTCAGGCGAGATGATGTCATCGCCGATAATAAAGAGCGCCTAGCCCATGTCGATGATGAGGGCGTAACTTTCAAATCACATTTAGATGGTTCGATGCACCGATTTACCCCCGAGGTTTCGATGCAGGTTCAACACCAGATTGGCGCCGACATCATCTTTGCATTTGATGAGTGCACCACTTTGCACAACACTCGTCCCTATCAAGAGCTAGCTATGGATCGCACCTATGCCTGGGCGATGCGCTGTTTAGATGAACACAAGCGCCTCACTGATGAGCGAAGCGCTAAGCCCTACCAGGCTCTCTTTGGTGTTATCCAAGGCGCTCAGTATGAAGATCTGCGAAAGAAGGCCGCCGGTGATTTAGGCCAGATGCAGTCATCGGGCATGAGCTTTGATGGCTTTGGAATCGGTGGAGCCCTTGATAAGGGCGCACTCGGCACAATCGTTTCCTGGGTCAATCAGATCTTGCCTGAGAATAAGCCTAAGCATTTATTGGGCATCGGTGCACCAGAGGATTTATTTGTAGGAGTCGAAAACGGTATTGATACTTTTGACTGCGTTTTAGCCTCTCGAATAGCACGTACAAGTGCGGTGTATACGATGGAGGGGCGTTTTAACCTATCTAATAGCGGTTTTAAGCGCGATTTTACGGCCATTGACGATGAATGTGACTGTTACACGTGTACGCACTACACACGGGCGTATATGCACCATGTATTTCGCGGCAAAGAGATCATCTCAGCCACACTTGCAACAATTCATAACGAGCGATTCATTGTCCGCTTAGTCGATCAGATGCGACAGGCACTACTGGATGGCAACTTCAAGGATATGAAGGCCGATTTCCTGGGTCGCTATAAACATCGCAGCGGTCAGGCCAGCGACTAGCCGCCCTTACTTCTTAAGAGCTAACCGCGCCTCACGACGGATGCGCTGCTCGGCAGGATCTGGGACTGGAACGGCAGAGATTAAGCGGCGTGTGTAGTCATTTTTTGGATGCAACAGGATGGCATCGCGATCACCCTCTTCAACAAGAAGGCCATTTTGCATCACTGCAATACGGTGGGCCAAAATATCAACTACGGCTAAATCATGGCTGATGAAAAGGCAGGCAAACTTTAACTTCTCTTGTAGCTCTGTCAGCAGATCTAAGAAGCGGGCTTGCACTGAAACATCCAGAGCCGATGTTGGCTCATCGGCTATTAATAAATCAGGTGTTAATGCAAGGGCGCGTGCAATACCTACTCGCTGACGCTGTCCACCAGATAACTCATGCGGATAACGGTTGCGATAAATGCGTGGGAGCTCTACTTGATCGAGTAGATCCTCAATCATGAGTTCTAATTCTGCGCCCTTTGCGATTTTGGCTAAGAAGATTGGCTCACCAATAGATTCGCCGATTGGCAGCCGTGGGTTGAGTGATGAAGCTGGATCTTGAAAGACGATTCCAGTATGGCGACGAATTGAAGAGAGCAGTTTCTGATTTGCGCCAGCTATCTCTTGGCCAACGATTTCAATGCTTCCCGATTTAACAGGCAGTAGTCCAATAGATGCGCGGCCGACAGTTGTCTTCCCAGAGCCTGATTCGCCAACCAGGCCAACGATCTCACCTGGATAGATTTCAAGGTTAAAGTTTTTCACGGCAACAAATGCTGGGATTCGGCCTCGCTTTGGATATTCGATTGTAACGTCCGTTAATTTCAATACTGGTTCAGGTTTAGCGCTCTCTTTATAAGGAAGTGCACGTTTAACAGTTGAACCAAGCTTAGGAACTGCGCCCAATAATTCCTGTGTATATGGGTGCTGTGGATTATTAAAGATCTGATCTGCCGTTCCATGTTCGACAGTTATCCCATCTTTCATAACTAAAATTTCATCGGCCATGTCGGCAACTACACCCATGTCATGGGTAATCAAAAGAATTGCAGAATTGAGCTTGTCTTTTAGCCCACGCATTAAATCAAGAATCTCAGCTTGAACTGTGACATCTAAAGCAGTCGTTGGCTCATCGGCAACTAATAGACCTGGATCACAGGCAAGTGCTTGTGCAATCATCGCGCGTTGGCGCTGCCCACCAGATAATTGGTGAGGGTATTTATTAATAGATTTTTCTGGATCTGGGATATCCACCATTTTGAGGAGCTCAAGTGCGCGTGCATGCGCCTGGGTTGGACCCATATCGAAGTGGTTGCGAAGAGTCTCTATGATTTGAAAACCAATTGTGTAGACGGGATTAAGAGCCGTCATCGGCTCTTGGAAAATATAGGCAACCTCTTTACCGCGGAAATGGCGCAGGGTTAGTGCTTTGGCATTGAGCATCTCTTCATCTTTAACTTTAACGCTGCCAGATACTCGTGCATTTGATGCCAGAAGTGACATCAGCCCAAGGGCGGTCGTTGATTTACCTGAACCAGACTCACCGACAATCGCCGTGACTTTTCCAGCGTTGAGCTCAAGGTTCATATCTATGACGGCCGGGTACCAAACACCATCAACCCAGAAATCGACATTAAATTGGGAGATCTTTAAGACCTGCTCAGACATGAAGAGCCTCACAATCCTGTGACAAGATTGCTCCGTGAACAATGTCGAAATCTTCAGACCACGTGGGAGCATTGTTGCCGCTTATCTTGCCTACGTCGTCATTGCAATTATGGTTACTCAAACCATTCTTACTAGCAGCGTTCACGAGAGCTTCGTCGGCGCGATTTGGGGTAGCTTCACAGCAACTCTGAGCTACTTGATTTTGCACAGACCAAAGATTGAACTCTTTGATGAGGGAGTGCGAATCACTAATCCATTTGAAGAGATCACTGTAGGTTGGCAGCTCGTTGAGAGCATCGATACTAAATACACCATGAGCATCCAAATTGGAGGTAAGAGTATCCACGCCTGGGCCGCTACCGCTCCCGGTCGATACCACGGTCGAACTATTCATCCCAGCGAGATGAGGGGTTTGAACGTTGGGGCCGACGGGATTATTCGTCCGGGTGATAGTCCTCGATCGCATAGTGGAGCTGCTTCCTACCTTGCCAACCTGCGACTTAAGAGTTTTCGCGACCGTCCGAGTAACAATGGTTGTGATAGCCGCGTTGTATTTAATAAAACTGGCCTTATTGTCCTGATTACGAGTGCGCTCCTTGGGACTATTCTTAATATCTATCACTTTTGAACTCCAGTCCTAGTGACCGCTTTTGCACTCTGTCGATCTTTCTTGGTTATACGACGGCGCTGGCGTGGATCAAATGCATCTCGCAGACCATCTCCAATGAAGTTAATGCTCAAGGCGATAGTGATAATAAATAGCCCTGGATACCAAAAGAGCCAAGGACGTGTAGTAAATGAATCCTGGTAATTGCTAATTAGCAGTCCTAAGGAGACATCAGGTGCAACAACGCCAAAACCAAGGTAAGACAGGGCAGTCTCAAGGAGAATCGCACCTGACATCAACAAAGTAACTGAAACAATAATTACTCCAACTGCATTGGGCAGAATATGTTTGAAGATTATCCGTCGGTTACTAGCACCCGCAACACGAGCTGCATCAACAAACTCTCGCTCACGAAGAGTTAGAAACTCACCTCGGACTAGTCGCGAAAGTCCGGTCCAGGAAAATAAGCCCAAGTAGAAGGCTAAGAACCCAACTCCAAGATTTCCAAAGTGGTATCCAACGACTGACCCGATAATGATGACTGGAATCGTAATAATAAAGTCGGTAAGTCGCATCAAAATCGCATCAATCCAACCTCGACTAAAGCCAGAGATCGCTCCAACAACGGTACCTATTGCGCCGCCGATTGCACCGATTACGAACATAACCATCATGGATCGCTGAGCACCACGCATAACAAGTGCGAAGTAATCGCGACCAATATCGTCTTGACCAAATGGATGTTCACCAAGATGAACTCCAGTCCCACCTAGAAATGTAGGCTTAATCGATAAAGTTGGGCAGCCTACTAAACCCTCTTTACAGCCTATTGAGCGCAAATCTGGCAAATCTTCAGTTGTGTAGTGCCACCAACCAGGAATCTTTAAGGAACCAAACTTTTGATCAAGTGCGGTAAATACAAAAAGCATCATTCCAAGAATTACAAATAGAGAGGTCATAGCACCACGGTGTCGGACAAAACGGCGCAAGACGATTTGTCCCTGGCTCAAGCCCTGAGTCTCTTTATTGAAAATTGCATTCTCACCACCATCTTGCGGTGCGCTCGTACTGTTAACCTTCTTCTTAAACATCGCCTACCCCTTTCCTGTTCGAATTCTGGGGTCTAGGGCTGAGTACAAAAGATCGGCGACTAAATTAGCAAGCAATGAAAGAGTTGCTGTGATAAAAAAGACCGCCATTAAAAGATTAAGGTCAAAACTTGTAACAGCTCTATTAAATAGAGTTCCCATTCCAATCCAACCAAAAACGCGTTCTGTAATAATTGCACCGCCAATAATACCCGCAAAATCTACGACCATAATGGTTGTTAATGGAATCATCGTGTTTCTGAATGCATGACGCATAATCACTGTCCGCTCATTTAAACCCTTTGCACGGGCAGTTCGAATGTAATCCTGGTTCAAAACATCTAACAAAGTTCCACGGGAGTAACGAATATATCCAGCGAAGGAAATCAGTGTAAGAGCAATAGTAGGTAAGAACATATGAACTAAAATATCTAAGGTTGAGAACCAGAAATTGCCAGGTTCAAGGAGTGGATTAGCTTGCCCCGTTGTCGGTACTGGACGAAAGTTAACGGCATCAGTGGACATATATGGATTCCATGTATGCATAAAACGATCAATTAACGTAATAAAACCAATAAAAAATCCTGTGAGCATTGCAGTTCTAATAGTTGGTGTGCGGTCGATTTTAGCAAAATAAGTTCCTACAGCTGCAGCGATTGCAAAAGTAACTAGTAACTGTATGGCTATTAGTAGAGGGCTTGCGTAATGATCAAAGAGGTATTGATTCGGCAAATAGAGAATGAGTGAAATAACTGCCATTGTCTGTGCTGATCGAAGTGCATCACGATTGCTTAGTCCAACAGATAATTGCGTGATTCCATAAGCGATTCCAATTGCCAGAATGAAACTAACTGCTGGGCCAAATCCTGGCTTTGCAAACCATGAAGTGATACTTAAATAAGTCAGTAGAGCTGCAGTTAGCAGAGTTACACCGCCAAATATCTGCCAGACTCTTCTGCGATCACCACTTAATATTGCAGCCCACACAATGCCGCTTGCAATGCTCATGCCGATAATCCATGTTATTGGGATCTGAGGATTAGCTAGAAAATTATTGAATTGAATAGCAAGGAACTCTTTAAGAAGCACTGCTACCCAGAAGATTGGGAGTGAAAACATCAAGAAGGCAATAAAGGTCATTGCATAGTCAAAACGACTGTATTGACGTAGCGCGGTCACAATACCGATGGTGATACCTAAGACGATGGCGGTGATAGTTGCAAAAAACACCAAGCGCACAGTAGTTGGAATTGCAGTTGCGATTGTTGAACTCACTAATTGAGAATCACGGGTCATTCCGAAATCGATATGGCCAGTAAAACCGGCCAGGATGCCCTTAAGCCAGAGAAAATAGCGAAGCGGAGGAGGTACATCTAACTGCAGGGTATTAATCAGAACCATCATCTGTCTGTGTGCACTTGGATCCGTCGAGGTTCTTAGACCCTCCAATGGATCACCGGAGAGTGCAGCTAAGTTAAATAAGATAAAACTTGAACCAAAGAGAATTACAGCCAAAATGCCAAAGCGTCTAAGAATGTAGGCCAACATGGCTTAAGTATCCCCTAACGATCGCAAATATTAGAATCATGTGTCTGCCTCAAGCAAAGGCAAGTGGTGCCTGGAGATTATCCAGACACCACTTAACCCTTTACTTTTGAGCTTTCGGTAAAACTAAGTGATGAAACCTAGTTTTTAGTAGTGCCACTCCCAGTAGTTCCAGAGCAAGTTAGGTGTCAAAGGAGCTGGCTTAACACCTGATAGCTCTGAGTTAATTGCTGTAGCTGCAGGGTGGGCGAAGATGGGCAGTGAAATTGCATCTGCCATCAATAGACGCTCAGCTAGAACGTACTTAGCGGTAATTTGAGCATCTGGCATCTTGACCTCAAGTGAGTGCAAGATGCTATCTAGAGCTGGGTTGTCATAACCAAGGAAGTTATTTCCACCATCGCTCTGGAAGTTTGCATTAGTACCAGTCTGGGTTACAGAGCTTGGGCACCATGCAAAGAACTGTGCATCAAATGAATTGTCATCTAGGAAGCCTGACCATCCTGAAGTACCAGCAGCTGTGACATCAAATCCCGCCTTAGCAAGTGCTGCCTTAACTAATGCTGCCTCTGATGCGCGGCGCTGGTTAGATGGCTGACCCCAAAGGAGCTTGACCTTAACCGAACCGCTTCCATCCTTTGCAGTGGGGAAATACTTCTTCACCAATGCAAGTGCAGATGCAGTGCGCGTCGCTTGTGTTCCAGCGGTGTACTTAGATGAGCCATTTGGGCCGACAATCTTTACGTATGCGGCCTCTCCTGGAAGTGTAAATAGTGAGTTTACAAGAATTGCACTGGAGTTAATTGGCTTGATTAACTTGGTGATGATTTCTTCGCGTGGATATGCAAGCAAGAAAGCGGTGCGAAGATCCTTACCTTTTTGTCCGCTTGAAGCGGCAAATGGACCGTTGTAACTAGTTGTAGTGCCAGATGCTGCACCGACACGTAGATCTACGTGCTCGTAGCATGCATTGGTTCCACCGATAACAGTTACACCCTTGATCGCCTTAAGCTGAGCAACTGCGTCAGCTGTCGGTTGACCCTGATAGATATCGATCTCCTTGTTAGCTAACGCCTGAGCAGCTGCAGTTCCATCTGACATGAACTTATAGACAATCGTCTCAATTCCAGATGTCTTTGGACCTGAGTTGTACTTAGGGTTGAGCTTCATCGTTACATTCTGATCGGCAACTGCTGAGTCAACTAAGTACCCACCATTGCCCACTAGAAGTAGTGGATTAGTGCTGCTATTGACGGTCTTAATGTTGTAGTCCTCAGACCATACTTTGCCGTACTTCGTCAATGACACTGAATCCTTAGCAATGAAGGCTTTAACGAAGAGATCACGAGCAGCCTCATTTTCAGCAACAGTTCCAAGCTTTGTCTTTCCTTGAGACATTAAGACAATTGCGTGGACAGGCGATGGACCTGGGCCATAGAGCTCCCAGTCTGGAATCTTCTTATTGAACTGAAGAGTTACAGACATCTTGTCGGATGAAAGTGTTGGGGTTCCTACGATTGAATTATCGTAAACACCTGTGTATCCAATGCTATTAAATGCTGGAACTATCTTGGAATCGGTTGGATCGCCAAGACCTGCAGTCTTTGAATAGTCTGAGCTTCCAAGGATATGGCTCAGAAGTAAATCTTCACCCGTGATTGGAGTTCCATCAGACCACAAACGGCCAGCAGCTACTGTGTACTGAACACGAAAGTCAGTGGCTGTGTTCTTGACTACTTTAAAAGCTCCAAAAGTAGTATTACGAATAAGTTGCTTTTTATCATTGTAATACGCAAAACCTGAACCAGTTAAGTAAGCGACATCGGTGTTGGTCACCAAGTTTGTATCTGGTGTAGATCCGTTGAGCGAAGTCAACGCATTACTCGCAACGACAATGACAGTTGATCGTGTGTCTGCAACAGCCGGAGCAATTGCGCCACCAACTAGACCAGCCACCGCTACTACTGCAAGTGCAAACTTTGCACCGCGTGTTAGTTTCATTTCATCTCCTCGAGGGTAGTTAAGGCACGCCGTGGAGAGTCGACCTACCCCACGCTGGTGCCTTTGGTGCAACGATTCTGCACTAGGTTGAGCCAGAGGGTCAATGGTGACTTGAGGGATCGTGAGCCTGCATCTACAACAATTGAGCCTCATTTACGGGAAATATAGAGCCTAGACCCCCCCCAAAAAAAAGCCCTGATAAATCATGGGGCCGGGGAGTTCATAATGCGGAAAATATACGTTGAGAAAGGGAAAGCGCCCAACTGCATCGCTGCAGTTGGGCGCTTATCTCCCTCGAACAGGAAAGTCTTAGCCGATCTTTGCTACCTGAGCAAGAGACTTTGCAAGTAGCGCTCCATCGATAACTGAGAAGCCAAGGGCTGCGCCGACATCCTTTGAGCACTTTGTGCTCAAAACATAGTTTGCGTAGGCCTTAACAGCAGCTGCCTTTGTCTTATCTGGATAAGCAGTATCAGCAAGTAAGTAAGAGACGATACCTAGTGTGTATGCGCCCTTCTCCTTAGTCGCATAGTCATAAGTAAGGAAGCCGTTTACATCCTGTGTTGCAGATGCAAGGAATGCACCGACACCAGTTGAATCTGGAGCAACTGATGAACCGGCTGGGTTAATTAAGTTTGCAAGCTTTAGCTTATTAGCTGTTGCATAGTTAACTTCAGCATATGTAATTGAGTAAGGAGTCTTACCAGCAAGCTGTGCAACTCCAGTTGAAGAGGCTGCACCAACAACGCGACCTAAGTTAGCAACGGCGTTAATATCTCCTGGGAAGCCATCTTTGAATACTTTGCCCTTTGCCTTAGTCCAGACAGTTGGGGCAGACTTGTTCATAAAGTTGGTGAAGTTCTCAGATGTCCCCGATGAATCAGAGCGATAGATAACTTTGATTGGTTGATTTGGAAGTGTGTAATAACTTTGTACTATCTGTGTGCGAAGCACGATTGGATTACCCTTGGCATCCTTCTTTGGATTTCCATTGGCATCAAGCTTGTAGACAGTCTTATTTGTAGAGCGATTGTTGTCCGCAGAAATTGCTGGATCGTTCCAACGTGTAATTGTTCCACCGAAAATACCGGCAATTGTTGCCGCTGAAAGCTGGAGTGTCTTGCTACCAGGCAAGTTGTGCAAAATTGCGATCGGCGCTGCAACTAGTGGAACGTGAATAAGTGATTCGCGCTTTGTTGCCGCTGTGTAGGCACCATCTGACATCCAGAAGTCACCGATCGACTTATCTGAGTTAGCTTGTCCTGTGCCCGATGATGATGAAGCGTAAACATATGTGTGGCCTGAACCGCTGGCAGCAAAGCCAGCTTTGCAACCTTCGATCAGAAGTGCAGGAAATGATGCACCTGAGCCCTGTAGATCAACTGCATATGCAGGAGTACCTGCTACTAAACCAAACGCGAGTGCAATAGTTGCAACCTTCGCGAGCTTTGAAATTCTCAATGTATTCCCCTTTTATTGGTGATGGCTTGAATTACAGAGGAAACTTATGGTTTTTAGGTTAACGAAATGGCTTTAATACCTAAACGCAGTCCGACGCTTAGATGAACAACAGGTTAATGTTTAACCGAAGCGACCAGTGACGTAGTTCTCTGTGCGTTGATCTTGAGGCCTAGAAAAAATCTCACTAGTTGGCGCAACTTCGATCATCTGTCCTGGGCCGCCATCGGATAAGAAGAAGGCGGTGTAGTCAGATACACGGGCAGCTTGCTGCATATTGTGAGTAACGATGATGATTGTCATAGTGTCAGATAAGTGGCGGATCGTCTCTTCAATGCGAAGGGTAGAGCCCGGATCAAGGGCCGAACATGGCTCATCCATTAAAAGAACTTGTGGTCGCACCGCTAGGGCGCGAGCGATGCATAGGCGTTGCTGCTGTCCACCCGATAGTGATCCACCATGAGCACCTAAGCGATCCTTTACTTCACTCCAGAGCCCGGCGCGCTCTAAAGACTCTTCCAGGAGCTCATCTTTATTTTCTACTTTAATCTGAGCAAGTTTTAGACCTGATAAAACATTTTCACCGATTGTCATCGATGGAAATGGATTTGGCTTTTGAAAGACCATACCGATTTGGAGACGAATCTTTGTGACATCGGTACCCGGCGCATAGACATCTTTTCCATCGAGTAAAACCTCTCCCGCCATTGCAGCTCCTGGGATGAACTCATGCATGCGGTTAATAGTGCGAATAAACGTTGATTTTCCACAGCCAGATGGGCCAATTAATGCAGTTACAGTTCCTGCGGCAAAATCAAGTGAGATATCTGAAAGCACGTGGTTCTTGCTAAACCATGCATGAACACCACGGGTTTCAAGTCCAGTTCCCATAGCGCGAAGTCCAGGGGTTTTAATGGGCTTAGCCTGTGCAACACTGGCTAATGAAGATGGCTTAACATTTGTATTCATTTTTTCCTTCTCGCTTTCAGGTGAGGTTGTCATTTGCCAGCTTTTCTAGAGCCTAAGAATCGTGCCAAAGTGAAGAGAATTAATACCAAACCAACTAGCACTAATAGACCGGCCCATGCTCGAGTAATCGCCTCTGGGGATCCTGCATTGAAAGATTTCCAGATGTAATAAGGCAGTGAGCCCATTGGTCCGTTGAAGGCGTTGGGATTTACCCTGTCGCCACCACCAGTGAGTAAGAGAATCGGTGCAGTTTCACCAGCTATACGTGCAACGCCTAAAATTATCGCCGTTACGAGACCACTTTTTGCAGCTGGCAAGACAATCATGGCAACTGTGCGCCATTGGGTTCCACCCAGAGCCGTACCAGCCTCGCGTAATTCATTGGGAATTAAATTTAAAACCTCTTGAGATGTTCGAGCAATCGTTGGGATCATCAAAATTGTTAGGGAGAGTGAGCCCATCAACCCCGAGTATGCCTTTGTAATGGGATACAAGATTGCAGAGAGAATAAAAAGTCCTGCAACGATTGATGGAACACCACTCATTGCTTGGACAAGGAAGCGGATTGGCCCAGTGAATCGACCTTTAATTTCAGTTAAATACAGTGCAGTAAGAATTCCAATCGGAACGCTAATAATCATCGCCACAGTAACCAAAATAAGCGTGCCAGTTATGGCATGTAATAGTCCGCCATTACTGAGTGGATCAGTCGGTGTAGCAAGTGCCATGTCGTGGGTGAATAGGCCAAAACTGATGCCTGGCAGGCCTTTTGCAAGCACTGTTGCCAAAATACTTGCAACAGGGATAACTGTAACAATCGCGCCGATTGCCACCAAAGAGTTAACTAGTGCATCTTTTGCAGCAGCACTCCCGCGTTGAGTTGCTTTGAATACTGACGTCAGGGCAGAGTAAGCGATGAAGAAAATAACAAAATATGCAAGCTTTCCTTTTAAAGGCGTGAGGGCAACTACTCCATACGACGAGATTATCGCAACGAGAAAAATTGATATATCTAATCCGCGCTCACTCTTTGATGCTTTCCAAGGCTTTGTGGGCACTGCAGTGATCACGGTACTCATCTCCCCGACTTTCCAGTGCTCTTAACGATTAAATCAGCAAGAGCGTTCACTACTAAAGTAAGCAAAAATAAAATTAAACCTGCGGCCATAAGTGCTTTTATCTCATAAGGGCTGGCATCGCCAAACTTTAAGATAATGAGCGAGGCAACGTTTCCTCCAGCACCCAGCAACATCTCCCAGTTAATTTGAAATACAATATTTAACACTGTAAATACCGCAACGGTTTCTCCCATTGCGCGGCCAAGCCCAAGCATTGCACCACCGATAACGCCACTGCGTCCATGTGGAATCACAACGGCCTTAATCATGGCCCACCGTGTGGCACCGAGTGCATACGCTGCTTGAATACGATCAAGCGGGGCCTGTGAAAATATCTCCCGGGCGACCGATGTAATTATTGGAATAATCATGATTGATAAAACAACGCCAGCTACAAATGGGGAGCGCGTAAAGACTGGAACTTTCATATCAAAGGCGGGAATGAAGCCAAGGTATTTATGTAATAACTTGGCCCAGTACTCAACACTTGGCATTAACACTAAGAATCCCCAAATACCAAAGAGAATGGATGGAAAAGCTGCCATTACATCGATGATTGTGACCATAATTTTTTTGAGCCAGCCAGGAGCGTAAAAATTGAGGAAAAGAGCACAAAATACCGATATTGGAAGGGCAATCACGACGGCAATCAGCGAACAGAGAATTGTTCCAACAAGCATTGCAGCTAAGCCAAAGTGGCTTTCAATAACATTGCCCGCATCATCTGTTGTGATCGACCAATCAGAGTGTGTAATAAAGCCCAAACCCTCTTGGCGCAACACTTCAAATCCACGATAGCCAAGAAAGAGTGCAATCAAACCTAGAAGCATAAGAGATGACAAACCACCAGCGGTCACAACACCGCGGAAAACCTTGTCAGAGCGACGAGGCTCTGTCGTGATTTGACGTGGTAGTGGAATAGTGATTTCTTGGATACTCACGAATAGTTACGCGTACTTTCCGGTGACTAAGAAATATACTCGCCGTGATATAGACACGGCATGATCTGCAAAACGTTCGTAATAGCGCCCAAGTAGAGTTAGATCAATCGCAGCTTCAATCCCATGCTCCCAAATAGGTTCGATAAGGATTGCGATGAGTTCGCGATGTAGCGTATCCATCACATCATCATCTTTATCAACTTGTAGAGCCAGTTCTGTGTCACGTGTGGAAATTACGATTCCAGTTTTCTGTGTAATCTTTTCAGCAGCATCGCCCATTGCTGTAACTGTTGCAATGAGTTCGGCTGGGACGGCGCTCTCTGGGTGTCTGCGGCGAGCAAGCTTTGCAACGTGCTCGGCCAAATCACCCATGCGCTCAAGATCTGATCCCATGCGCAGAGCAGCCACAAGTGCGCGTAGATCTGAGGCAACTGGCTGCTGACGGGCGATAATGTCAATGACTCGATTATCAATTTCGTGTTGGAACTCATCAATCTTTACATCGTCGGCAATAACTTCTTCAGCCAGTTTTAAATCACTCTTTAACACAGCTAGTGTCGCCTTCGACATAGAGATGATTACCATCTCTGTAAGCTTCACCAGTGATTGAGAAATACCATCTAGCTCGTCTTGGAAAACTGATCTCGTCACGCTCATGTGTCGAAACCTACGTGGAGGTGATGAATAGAGAGCCATGCTTAGGTGAACGGAAGGTAAACTGGTGTTTTGAGCCTATAGAGTGGCGACATGAAGTTCTTGCGCAGGGACTCAGAGGAGCTAGATTCACGTGCCCTGCCCGAGATGCTCCTTGAAATGCTGGGCCTTCTCGAAGGAGATTCCTTAATTTTGGCTCCCGGGGAAATACCCCTCTTTAGCACACCCGGAATCGACGCTTTAGGAATTTTAAGGGGTGAGCGGATACAGAGCCCCGAACTCCTAGCAACGATTCGGGTGGTGCGTCGTACACATATTCAACAAGTTGGAAATATTGCTATTCCACGTGGGCCAATCGGTGAGGGTAAGCATGAGCTGACCGTAAAAGTTCTACCACTAACTAAGGATGATTTAGTTCTAGTACTAGTTAGTGATGAGAGTGAAGCCCAACGTGTTCACGATGTTCGCCGTGATTTTGTTGCCAATATTTCACATGAGTTAAAGACCCCTATCGGTGCCTTATCACTTTTGAGCGAAGCAGTCTTAGGTGCAAAAGATGATCCTGAATCAGTGGTTAAGTTCGCCACGCGTATGCAGTCAGAGGCCAAACGTCTAACAGATTTGGTACAAGAGATTATTCATTTATCTCGTGTTCAAGACTCTGATCCCTTGCAGTTGCCTCAAGAAGTTGGTGTCGAATACTTGGTACGCGAAGCCATAGACCAGTGTCAAATATCGGCAGATAATCGCAATATCTCAGTTACGTTCGCCGATTCAACATCGGCCATTGTCTTAGGAGATCGAGACCAGCTCATCATGGCAGTTCATAATTTAATTGAGAATGCAATTAATTACTCACCTGAGAGTACAAAGGTTTCTATAACTACACACATTGAGGATGGGGTCATAGATATTGCAGTTACTGATCAGGGTATAGGAATACCTGAGGCTGAAAAAGAACGAATCTTTGAGCGTTTCTATCGGGTTGATCCAGCGCGTTCACGACAAACTGGCGGAACTGGTTTAGGACTTTCAATTGTAAAACATGTTGCTTCAAAGCATGGCGGCGAAGTTACGCTTTGGAGTGTTGAAAACGTCGGGAGTACTTTCTCTCTGCGACTACCCATCTTTGAAAATCCAACAGAGAGTGCATAATGACTAAAATACTTATCGTAGAAGATGAAAGCTCGTTCTCTGAGGCTTTGGCATACCTGCTTGGTAAAGAGGGCTTTGAGGTAAGTGTGGCTGAAGATGGGCGTGCTGCACTCAATACATTTGCCAAAGAGGGCGCAGATCTAATTCTGCTTGATCTTATGATTCCCGAGGTTTCAGGTGTAGATGTATGCCGCACTATTCGAACCACATCACAAGTGCCAATCATTATGTTAACGGCTAAGGATGCAGAGATTGATAAGGTCGTTGGCCTAGAGCTAGGCGCCGATGATTATGTAACCAAGCCATACTCTTCACGTGAATTAATAGCGCGTATCAAGGCCGTTCTTCGCCGTGGAATATCAGATACAGAGTTACAAGGTGATCTCGAAGTCATCTCCGTTGGACCAATCAGATTAGATACCGCCCGTCACCAGGCATCAATTAATGGAAACCCGATAGCACTTCCCTTGAAAGAGTTCGAACTTCTTGAGTTCTTAATGCGCAACTCTGGCCGTGTATTAACGCGTTCACAGTTAATCGATCGCGTATGGGGTGGGGATTACTTTGGCGATACAAAAACTCTTGATGTTCATGTTAAGCGTCTTCGTTCAAAGCTAGAAGTTGAACCTGCTAATCCAGTTTTAATTCAGACTATTCGTGGTCTAGGTTATAAGTTAGAGGCTTAAAGAGAGGCAAATCCCTCTTCGAGAACGCCTAAGGCATCCTGTAATAAATCATCGGTAATTACCAATGGTGGCAAGAAGCGGATCACATTTGAATAAGTGCCAGCGGTTAGAACTAGCACGCCCTTGCTCTGGCAGTACTTAACAACTGCATTCATCGCTGCAGTATTTGGATTCTTAGTACCAACATCTACTAATTCAATGGCCTGCATCGCACCGCGACCACGGACTTCTCCAATGATTGGATACTTCTTTTGCAGAGCGCGAAGCGAGTCTCCCAAAATCTTCCCGATGTGTTGGGCGCGCACCACGAGGTTTTCAGCCTCCATCGTCTCGATTGCACCAAGGGCTGCAGCACACGAGAGTGGGTTTCCGCCAAATGTTCCGCCCAAGCCAGATGCATGAACTGAGTCCATAATCTCTGCGCGGCCAGTGATGCCAGCAAGTGGCAATCCCCCGGCAATTCCCTTAGCTGTGACCATGATATCTGGTACAACGTTTTCCTCTTCAACTGCAAACATATGGCCGGTACGGGCAAAGCCAGTCTGTACTTCATCGGCGATAAAAATAATCCCATGATCTGTTGAATATTTTGCGAGCGCCGGCAAAAAACCCTTTGGCGGAACGATAAAGCCACCCTCACCTTGAATAGGTTCTATCAAAATCGCTGCGACGTTATGCGCACCGATCTCTTTATCAATTTTATGAGTGATTATCTCAATTGCATCTTCAGTAATCGTTGCTTGATTGCCGACCCAGTGAAATGAATATGGCATAGGTACGCGATAAATCTCGGGAGCAAAGGGGCCAAAGCCCTCTTTGTATGGCATATTTTTAGCAGTCAATGCCATCGTTAAATTTGTTCGGCCGTGATAGCTATGTTCAAAGACAACTATTGCGGGACGCTTAGTGTAATGACGTGCAATCTTGACGGCATTCTCAACTGCCTCAGCACCTGAGTTAACGAGAAGTGATTTCTTTTTATGTGTACCTGGTGTCATGGCATTGAGTTTTTCGCAGACTTCGATGTAGTTCATGTAAGGCGCCACAGTGAAACAGGTATGTGTGAATGCCTGCACTTGTTCAATTACGCGATCAACTACGCGACTGGCTGAGTTACCAACACCGACAACACCAATTCCTGAGCCCAAATCGATAATCTGGTTGCCATCAATGTCGAGCAAGATTGCATCACTTGCGCGTTCGATAATGACTGGAATGGCCATGCCTAATCCCTGTGATGTCGCTTCACTTCGGCGTTTGAGCGCCTCAATAGATTTTGGTCCCGGAATAGCTGTGACCAGGCGACGTTCTTGGGTCAGATTAGTCAGTGTGTTCATGGTGAAAGTCTAAGCCCTTATTTCTCAAGCAGGGGCCAAGAAGTTAGGCTTAGGCTATGAGGTCACTGAGAGATTCGGCACCATTATTAGATGCCTACCTCTCCTATTTTGAGAGCAAGCGTCAACCCTTCACGATCCCAGGTCACAAACAGAGAGCCTCGCGCTTAGATGCCGGACTCGGTTTAGTCGTTGATAGCGATACACCTTTATATGGTGGTCTCGATGAGATTAAATTAACTAACCAAGTATTAAAAGAGGCCGAAGCCCTTGCCGCCACATTGTGGGGGGCGGATTATGCCCGCTTTTCAACGGGTGGTTCAACCCATGCAAATCAGGCGGTGATCTTAGCCCTTGGAAAACCAGGAGATAAAGTTGCCTTATCGCGTACTGCACACCGCTCGGTTTTAAGCGCTCTTGTACTGGCAGGTTTAGAGCCGATTTGGTTATCACCGCAAATTGATGCGGCAACTGGCCTACCTATTGGAATCTCTGTCGCTGAGTTTGAAAAAGTTATCGATCAACAACCAATTGCACTTTTATTAACCGAACCTGGGTATTTAGGCACGTTATCTGATCTGCCAGCCCTAATAAATGCCGCACATGCACATGCAATCCCAGTCATTGTGGATGCGGCATGGGGCGGACACTTTGGTTTTTCAACTACCGTACCTGCACACTGTTTAGCAATAGGTGCCGATGCTTTAATTACGAGTACTCATAAAGCCCTACCTGGTTACAGCGCATCGGCGATATTGATTGCGCAAGGAAAATATTTAAACTTAGAGCGCATCGAGCAAAGCTTTGAAACGACCCATACAACTTCACCGGCAGGTGCCCCATTAGCCTCTATCGATGGCTGTCGTGCACTCTTGCAAACTCGAGGTCAACAGTTAATCTCGGATCTAGTTATAAATGTTGAGGCATTTAAGAGTGAAGTTCAGTCACACTTTGATGATCCAATTTTTTTAAACGCGGCTGATTTTCCAACTGACCGTTTTGATCCGACCAAGATTGTTCTGCGCGCTAATCAGCTAGGTGCATCGGGTGTTGAGATTGAAAACGCCCTGCAGGCACAGTTCATCCGAGTTGAAATGGCCGATAGCGACACTATTGTCTTCTTAGCGACCTTGGTAGATTCGAAAGAGGATTTTAATCAGTTAGCCACAGCGCTCATCCCAATCCTAAAATCACAACAGAAATCCCCACGCACAACCGCTACCTCTCTGAGCTGGTCAGTCATTCCAACAGTTGCAATCTCAATGCGCGATGCCTATTTTGCAGAGACC